>Ga0134094_1002234_pt1 | contig 16832 bp, 15 predicted proteins | sample 5_1taG_FD_94458 | JGI IMG/M metagenome (GOLD analysis project Ga0134094, IMG submission 94458) | Switchgrass degrading microbial communities from high solid loading bioreactors in New Hampshire, USA - 5_19_20_110_A1 metaG | ecosystem: Engineered > Bioreactor > Semi-continuous > Anaerobic >... | reverse complement strand
TCGCTGACTTCTAATAAAATAGAGTGGGCATTATCAGGCATAAGAACTCCCCAGGTATACCTGTTGTACCTGCTGGTTAGCACGAATCTCAGAGGGTTTGCCCTCTGCAATTATCTCGCCGCGGTTTAGAACGGTCACAGTATCCGCCAGGTCGAGAACGATCTCCATGTCATGTTCAATTAAGATTAATGTGGTCTCTCTAGGTAGTTCTTTGATAAGCTTGGCAAGGATAATACGCTCAGATGGAGACAGCCCCGCCGCAGGCTCATCCAGCATAATCAGTTTCGGGCGCATGGCAATTGCCATACCCAGCTCTAACTGGCGCTGCTGTCCATGCGAAAGGTCTGCGACTGTCTGATGCATAAACGGCTCAAGCCCAACCTGCTTGGCGGCCTGCAAAGCCAGCTCGCGTTCCTCAACCTGTCGTTTCCAGGGCTGAATAATCCTGAACGGAAGATTCCTCGCAGCCGCTAAAAACAGGTTTTCTTCGACAGTCATCTTCAGGAACAACTGTGAGATCTGATAGGTACGTCCCAGTCCCAATTTCGCGCGCTGCTGGACTGATTTACGGGTAATATCTGAGCCAAAAAGAACCACCGAACCACTATCCGGTTTCAACTCACCGGCAATAAGATTAAAAAGGGTGGTTTTTCCTGCTCCGTTGGGGCCGATGAGTGCTCGCCGTTCTCCAGCCTGTACTGTAAGATTAACTGATTGCACAGCATGAACGCCCCCAAAACTTTTAGAAAGAGAAGTAACGACGAGAGCAGGCTGCTGCTGGTCTGGCATAGGTGAAAGACTCCAATACAATAATTATTCAACCACCTCAGGGTGGTAAGGTGCGGTGTCAGGAGCAACCTGACACCGCACCCTGGTTTCGGATTAGTTTAGTCCTGACCGAAGGGAACGAACTCGTATGTATTCCCAGCTTCCAGCATTTCAGCAGGAAACTCAGAGCACAGGTCGGGCGGGTATTGATTGTCGTCAATCGGCTGAGCCATGTACAGCTCAGTGTCATATGGGCCAAACTGGCTGACGTTCTTGACAGTGAAAAGGCCCTTGTTGAACATTACGTTATCATCGCCCATTGCCACTTCGCGGATATACACGTTCTGGACTGCTGCATGCAGTTCCGGGTCGAGTGTCACAGGACCGCGCGGGGTATCAGACAGATCAACCGCGAGCATAGCCTCGACGAGCTTGTTAGGATCAGAAACGTCGCCGTCAAGAGCTTCAATAGCGCGGATCATCATGCGCATCGACATGTAAGCAAATTCCGAGGCAGCTGAAGGCGGATAACCGTAGGCTTCCACAAATTTGTCACGGAATGTATTCCAATTGGGGGTGTTAAGGTTATCCGCTGTGTGATGCGGAGAGAGGGAGCCGACGATCGCGCTGGGCATCGAATCCAGGTCAGGCTTTTCGAATGTGTTAGACTGCCCAAGCAGAGGAATTTTGTCAGTCATGCCAAGTTCAGCCCACTGCTTGATAAAGTTGACAGCATCGCCGCCAGCACCGTTGTACAGTACCGCATCATAGCCCTGATCCAGCGGAATTGCTGCAATCATTGAGGAGAAGTCAGATGTGGTGCCAGGCGGGAACCAAACAGTCTTGACCTCTTCACCGCCGCCGCGGCAGAAACCGCGTTTGAAGCCGCCGCCCTGGTTCCAGGGGTAGGAATAATCTTCGCCAATCGCGTAGATCTTTTTGTAGCCCTTTTCGGTGGCAAGCCAGTAGCCAAACACATCCATTGACTGCGCTCCAGTCCAGGTGGGCCGGACAATCATCGGATGGAATTCGCGCATGGTCATGTCTTCCGAAGCGGAATACATTACGACGACTGGGATATTCTTATCCTTCATGTAATCGCCAACCGTCAGACCTTCGTCACCAGAAACAAGGCCGGTCAGGATATTGATCTTATCCTGTTCAACCAATTTCTTGGCTTTGGTAACAGCCATTTCATTATCAAGCTGGTCATCCTCATAGATCATCGTGATCTTCTTACCACCAGCCTGGAAATTGACTTCCTTCAGAGCCAATTCGGCGCCTTCCTTCTGCATCTTGCCAAAGGAAGAGAAGACTCCCGTAAAGGCGCTGAGCATACCGATTTTAATCTCACCGTCAACCGCGGAAGCGGCATCAGATACTTCGGGTTCTTCGACCGCTGGGGTGCTGGTCGGTGTTGAGCAGCTGCTCAATACCATTGACAGCATAATAATCAGCGAAAGAACAGCGATCAACTTCTTAGACATTGCTCTCTCCTTTAAAATTCTGGTAAGTTCAACGACAACTAAACGAAACGAACCATTCAATGTTTCTTGATCGGGCTGTTATCTCCTTTCATACGGGTCTCTATTCTGTTTGCCAGGGGAGGCATTAGGGAACAGGTATTTTCTCAGGCGAGAAAATTTCTGATTTTGACGCACAGAATCGATCAGGCCCAGGATGCCGTTAGGCGAAAACAGCACGACGATCACGAAGATAATGCCAATAATCGTGTTGTAGCGCCCGGTAATTCCGCTGATGATTACATCTAACCAAACACCAATGATCGTACCAACCACAGGGCCCCAGAAGTAGGAAGCTCCGCCGAGTATTACCATTAGCAGAATCCAAATGGTGCGGCTAAGTTGGATGGCTGTAGGAGTGATAATGCCCGATGTATAAACTGCAAGGATGCCACCCAAACCCGCATAAAATGCTGCAATTACAAAGGCGATCAGCCGCAGCCAGTAAACGGGGTATCCCAGGGCTGCCATGCGGCGCGGGCTTTCGCGGATACCGTTCAGTGCTAGCCCAAATGGCGACTTTGTGATTCGCCAGAGCAAAAATATTGCCAGGCTCACAATCACCAGACCTGCCCAGTATAAATAGGTTGGGTTTTGAAAATCGATCCCCAATACTACTGGAGGACGGATGCCGCGAATACCAGCCCAACCATGCAGCAGGGTGGTATTCTGTTGGGCAAAAGCCCAGAAGATCTGCCCAATTGCGAGTGTAATCATCAAAAAGACAATCTTGTATGCACGCAGAGCAACCATGCCCAGGAGCGCGGCAGTCACTATCACGCCAGCCAGGCCAATCAACTCCGGTAATGGAAAGGGCAGGCCCCGCTCCAGTCCAAGCAATCCAATCACATAGCCGGTAAAGCCAAAGAAAGCCGTTTGACTAAAGCTAACCATGCCGCCCTGTCCGATCAAGAAGCCAACGCTAATCGCAAGCAGCCCAAAGTGCATAATGCGCAAGCAAGTGGTGATGGTGTACTGTCCGGCAAACAAGGGAAGGGTAACCAGGACAGCCGCTGCAGCCACAGTAAAAATTGTGCGGAGAAGTTTTTCGTTTCCCATATTAGATTTACTTCCCAAAGAGCCCCTGCGGGCGCACCGCCAGGACGATTGCCATAGGGATAAAGATCAGAAAATAAGAGTATTGCGGAGCGTACGCGAGCCCGAATGAAAGAATTTGTCCAAGGATGAGCGAGGAAACAACTGCACCCGACAGAGAGCCCATCCCTCCCAGAATTACAACGACCAGGGAGAACGTCAGAATGGTTCCGTCAACACCTGGACTTAGCTGCAGGTACGATCCACCAAGTACACCCGCTAAACCTACTAACAGCGCAGAAAGCACAAAGACTGCTGTGTAGATGATTTGAATATTTACCCCCAGCGCGGAGACGGTCTCTCGATCATCCACTCCGGCACGAACCGCAGCGCCGAGCTTTGTTTTATACAAGATCAGGTAAAGAGCGACAGCAATCAGCACGCTGATCCCCATGAGGATAAACCGGAAGCTGGGGTAAGTGACACCGAATACAGTCACAGGCCAATTGAGATCACTGGGAACGTTTAAGGTGATCGGCTGTGGTGGCCAGAATACCAGGCAAAGATCCGCGATAATCATGGAAAGCGCCACTGACAGGAGCGTTTCTGCCATGTCATCGCCTCGCACACGGGTAAGCATAAAACGCTCAAATATCCAGCCAACGACGGCAATGAATAGTCCGCCAACGATAAGAGCCAGAACCCACGATCCGCTGGCTTTTGCTACAGAATAACCAATATATCCGCCCAGCAGGTATAGCGCGCCGTGGGCCATATTGATGACCCGCATCAAGCCAAAAGCAAGGGTGAGCCCGCTGCCAAGTACAAAAAAGATGGCCGCCTGGGTTAAACCGTTTAGGATCAAAATCAATAATTTTGCGTCCATGCACCTTTCCTGAAGGTTCGATAGATTAATTTACTCGGCACTATTCGCCACATCCTCACGGACCTGACGGATGTGCTGAAGCATAAAATTACGTGCTTTGTCTGGATCGCGTTTTTCAATTGCCTGGAATATCTGCCGGTGATAGGCTTGAGAACGGAGGCCCCCCCCTTTGACCCGGTACACATGGAACTCTTGCTGCTCGTGAATTAACGCCAATACCGGATCAATAATTGACCGTATCAATGGATTGCCGCATGACTCGGCAGCCAGCTTATGGAACATCATATCACCGCTAATGAAATCTTCTATATGCCCTTCATCGGATAATCCTGCTTCCATCTGTGCCAACGCCGCACGAAGTCCATCAATTTGTTCCTTGTTGGCCCGCAGCGCTGCGAGTGCCGCAATTTCCGGTTCGAGAATTTCGCGCACTTCGATCAGATGCTCATAACCATGATCGGGATTTTTTCGGACAATGACGTCAAATGAAGTACTGACACCGCGCGTAGCATTATCAACGACAAACGTACCGCGCCCAACCCTGGTTTCGATCCAGCCCTTTTCCTTAAGTGCCTTCATTGCTTCGCGGACGACTGTACGGCTGACACCAAACTGTGCAGCCATGTCATACTCAGTTGGCAGCCGATCTCCGATTTGAAAATCACCTTTGATAATTTTCTCCTCGATTCGTTCTGCAAGTTGGATATAAAGTGGTTGTGATGAAAGCCTGTCGTTTGTCATATTGTATGATGATATGAGGTAATACTATAATTAGTATAACGATGTCGAACCTAGAGTCACGTGACAAATGTCATATTCTTCGAAAAAAAGATGATTTCACGTTATAGCGAGCATTCAGAATGAATTATTTTCTGGCATTGTTGCCAATTCTGGTGGTTATCGGTTGTATGCTTATTTTCCGTTGGGGCAGCCATAAAGCAGGTCCATTGGGTTGGCTGGCAGGGCTGGCAATAGCTGCAGGAGCCTTTGGGTTAAACTGGCAGGTTCTTTGGGTTTCGCAGGTAAAGGCTCTGCTGCTGGCCCTCAATGTTCTGCTGATTCTTTGGACAGCACTCTTCCTTTATAACCTTGTTGAAGGAGTGGGCGGTATTGATGCTGTGGCAGAGAGTCTTGGCTGCGTGATCGAAGATAGTGGCTGGCTGCAAATTGTACTGGCTTGGGCGCTCACGGGGGTTGTAGAAGGGTTAGCTGGTTTTGGGCTGCCAATGGCGATTGTTGCTCCCATGCTGGTAAGTCTTGGGGTTACGCCGGTCGCTGCAGTCGCGGCCAGTGCAATTGGCCATGTGTGGGCAGCCAGCTTTGGCAATATGGGTGTCGTGCTGCAGATGCTGGTATCGGTCACTGGGGTTGAGATGGAAGTTATCATTCCATTTGCATTGGTCCTGCTCGGAACCGTATGCTTAGGCTCAGGATTGGCGGCGGCGGCAGTCTTGGGTAAATTTTCTTATTGGCGTCGGATTCTGCTTCTGGGGTTAATCATGACAGGTGTCCAGGCAGTCGCAGCCTCTGCTGGGCTGTATGTGCTGGGCTCTTTTTTGGCCTCTTTAGCCGGTATCGGGGCAGGGATTCGATTAGCTGGCAGAAAAACAGGAAAGCCGAATCCGAGAGCAGCCGCTGCTTTGCGTGGGGCACTGGCTGCCTATGGCCTGCTCACTCTCCTGATCATTGTGACCAATCTTTCTATGCAGGTAAGAAGCGTGTTGGGGCAAGTAGTTTGGCAGTTTAATTTCCCAGAGGTTACAAGCAGGCTGGGGCTAGTAACCGCCGCTGGGCCCGGTCAGGTCTTTCGCCCACTGATCCACCCGGCGTTTCTTATCCTGATCACCTCCTTCGCAGCTTATATTTTCTTTATCCGCACTGGCCTTGCCCCATCAGCCCTATGGAATAGCGCGCAAAAGCGAACAGTGCGCTCGGGTTCTATCGTGGCAATTGGCGTCATATTTATGGTGGGATTATCGACACTAATGGAACATACCGGAATGACCCATCTCATAGCACAGGGGATGGCGCAAATTTCCGGCGCGGCTTTTCCATTTATCTCCCCGCTGATTGGCATGTTAGGCTCTTTTGCAACAGGCAGCAACAGCAACTCAAATGTACTTTTTGGACCTATGCAAAAGAGCGTGGCGCTGGTCTTAGGAATAGATGCTCCTGTACTCCTGGCTGGGCAGACTGCCGGAGGATCAATAGGCAGTATGATCGCTCCAACAAAATTAGTAGTGGGCTGCAGCACAACGGGTCTGATGGGCCAGGATGGATTGGTTCTGCGGAAAACAATCCCCGTGGGAATCGCCCTGGGAATATTAGCAGGCGTTGTTATGCTCGCATTGGTGTACCTATAAGCTCTTATGCAAAAGCTGGCCGTGTAACCATCTTCGTATAAATGATTCCGTGTGGCTAATTTCCCCCGACTGGCGATAACATCCACCCGAGTGACCGGCTAACGATGGATGGATATACGTGATCTAAAGCCAATCCCTCTGCTGCAGCTCGAAAGTCATTTCTAGGTATTCCTGCTGGAGTCATTAACCTTCGCTCTAACGTTATCAGGCTCACAGATTACCGCCCACCGGTGATCCGAATCACCTCTCCGGTGATCTGGCGGTTGACCGGTGACCCAAGAAAGACAATCAATGCAGCAGCATCTTCTGGGGTCATCAACTGGCGAGTTAGCATCGACTGCCTGATTTGCTCTTTCTGTTCGGGGGTGGTGTATTGCTGTGTGCGCTCAGTCATCACTGCGCCGGGCATCACCACATTGCTCAAGATATGGTCCGGACCGAGCTCGACAGCCAGCGTGCGAGACAGACCATGTAATCCCGCCTTAGCGGTCGCATACGGACCAAGCCCCGGCCAGCCGTCCACTGCATCAGAAGAGACCGTGACGATTCGCCCCCACCCGCTCTTTCGCAGGTGCGGCAGCACACACTGAACCGTAAGGGTGACGCCCTCCAGAGTCTTGCGCAGCATGTCTTCCCAATTTTGCATGGGAACATCTTCAAATAACTGCCCGGTTGGGCCCGACACCTCCATCGGAGCCGCATTGTTGACCAGCACATGCATGGCGTTCCATTCTTTTGCGATCTTCTCAATACAGGAACGGATCGAGTCTGGATTTCCCAGGTCATAATGCAGTACCAGCGCCTGTCCGCCGGCATCCTGAACTTTCTTTGCGGTATCTTCAGCACCCTGGCTGTTGGAACGGTAAGTAACACCGACCCGAGCACCTTCCGCCCCAAAGGCCACTGCGGCTGCTTTCCCAATCCCCGATGAACTCCCCGTGACCAGCACAACACTTTCCTTCAAACCCAAATTCATTTTTAACAACCTCCATTCCTCGCTGCCGCGTCAACCGCCTACTCGTTACTGGCGAACGCCGCTTTATAAAACCTCGATATTATTTCTCCGCTCACCCTACACTTCAAGCGATAGGAAAACGTGTCCTGGCTGCTGCGATTTCGTTAGAAATCGTATTCCCGCTGGTCAGATACCACCTCGATATCCAGTTTACCGGTCACTTTTTGGATCCGCACCGCAGCATATCCTTGATCAGATGGCTCGAAGGATAAGTCCACCTGTGCATCGCCAACGACCAGTCGATGAATCTCAATTGGGCCAATCACGTCTGGCAGTAGTGGGCGCACGATGAAGAGCCGCCGGGCGAAGGCATCGGGCACCAGACCCAGCAGTACGGTGAGCAGGTAGGGAATGCTTCCCGCTGACCAGGCTTGTGGGTGGCAGGCCACCGGATAATGCACCGGCACCCAATACCTCGCCCTCTCAAACCCGGCAAACAGCTCGGGCAGGCGGTATTCCTGAAACTGCACAGCCGCTTCAATTAATGAAAGAAACAGCTTAAGCGCCTGTTCATCGTACCCATAGCGCCGGAAACCGGCAGCGATCAGGGCATTATCAAACGGCCAGACCGTTCCCAGGTGATAACCTATCGGATTATAGCTTTTCGCCTGACTGGACAGCGTGCGGATACCCCAGCCGTTATACATATCATCAGCCATTAAGCGGTTTACCGTTTTCTGGGCTTTTTCCCGATCGGCGATCCCGGTCCACAGCACCTGGCCTGCGTTGGATGAGACCACCTCGGCCTGCTTTCCACCAGCTTGCAGCGCCAGAACGTATGTGCCCAGCGGATCAGACCAGAAATCACGGTTGAAATGGGCCTTGAGAATATCTGCCTGTTGGCGAAGCTGTTCAGCGCGGGAAAATTCGCCTTCCTTTTCAAAAAGATCGGCGATTCCCATTTTTGCCCGGTAGACATACCCCTGTACCTCAGGGAGAGCAATCGGGGGGCTGGCAAGGCTGCCGTCGGCATTGATCACAGCATTTCCCGAATCCTTCCACCCCTGGTTAACCAGGCCGCCCTCTGAGGCGCTCTGATAATCGATATAACCATCGCCGTCTGAATCTCCGAAACGGTCAATCCAGCGCAGAGCAGCCTCGATGTTGGGTCTCAGTTCGTTAAACAACTCCAGGTTCCCCATCCAGGCGGAAGCTCGTGCGACCAGAATTAGAAACAATTCTGTGGCATCGACTGTCCCATAATAAGGGGTATGGGGGATCTCTTGTAGATGCGCCAGCTCGCCAACCCGAATCTCGTGCAGAATTTTCCCCGGCTGCGCATCTTGCCAGGGATTGGTCTCCTCTGCCTGATATTCTGCCAGAAGGCGCAGCGTTTCAGCAGCAATCTGATGATTAAAACCCAGCATTTGTAGGGCCGAAATGATACTGTCACGTCCAAACAGGGTTGCAAACCAGGGAACTCCGGCAGCAAAATATTTCGCATGGTCGAGACTGCTGCGCAGTGTGCGCAGATCAATCAAAGACCGCTCGACGATATTTTTCGCCGGTATCCTCTGGCAGTCCATCTCCATCTGGTCTTTCAACCATGCCTGTGAAATCTGCTGGAAAGCTTCAAAGGTTGTTTGAAAATGGACCTCCTCGGCATCCAGGCTGTTCAGATCCGGTTTTTGTTCGCTTTCGAAAACGTGAAGATAGACCAGAATCCGCTGGCTTTCGCGGGGCCGGCAGTGGAGGAAATAAGTGACGGTTGTATCCGCAATAACAGTAGGAGGCGGCGAAAAGTGAATGCTCAGGGTACGCCATAAGTCATCAGCGCCTACATATTCGAACACCAACCCATTCTCGCGCCATGTTGGCGGAAAGAGTTTTCCAGGCTGCACCTGAAGCAGCCCGCGGATAGAAAAAATATCTTCGAAATGGGCCTGAAAGGTTAATGAGATGGGAAAAGCAACTTCGTCCAGGCTGTAATTCTGAATGGTCAGCGTATCAAATAGAGCGTTCTTATCGCTGTCCAGTATGCGCTCCCATTTGATCCCCAAAATATCCCGGTCGATATGTTCGCCCTGCCCCACCATAATCTCCGGGTTGGTTAATTCGATGATGGACGAAAAGCCGGTGGCAGCACCAGAAACCAGTACAGTCGGAGAAGCCTGGGCAATTTTTATCTCATACCCATCTAAAAAGCGGCAGTCATGATAGTACAGCCCGTAACCGTGATTTTCTGAAAGTGGGACATCCCCACTCGTTTGCGTAAGGAAAATAAGATTTCCGTTCTTAACAACCAGTGCATCGGCAATGCTGTGTGTAATCGAGGGCGTGCCCTGGGTAAGTACGCGCTGTTTGCGCTTGTTCTTCTCTTTCGGTGATAAATCAAACTCTTTCTTAACCGGGCGGGCATTGATATCTCGGCTGGTCATAGGCAGTCCACTTCGATTCGGTTATTCCGCCGCATTACCCCCCTCTTGACCGAAAACCTCCGTTAGCAAACGATCTGCTTCATAGAGAGTCTTTATATCCGCAGCGAAACCATGCAGCTCTTTCATCAAGCGCGCGGTCAGGTGCCGGACCCGCTGATCTTTTGTATGGCGTAGTACGTGATAGATACCTTCTCGTATGCAGGGATTGCCTGCTTTCTCCGGGTCCACCAGCGCCTGAAGCATGCCGCGCAGTGCGGGCAGGCCGATCTCGCTGAGTATCTCTGCCGCTTCCCAACGGATTTTAAAATTCGGGCTGGCTAATGCTTCGACGAGTTGAGGAACTTCCTCATCCGGGCTTAGATGGACCAGATACTCGTGAGCCTCTTCTTTGGTCTGTTGGTCGACGGCTGCTTCCCCGATAACAGATAATGCTTTTTCAATTGACCGGTTTACCATTAATTGTCTCCTTGATTTTCCATCAGGTAATTCAGTTCTTTATGAGCCTTTTTCTCCACTTATAACGATAGCAGGTTGGCTCATCCCCATCCTTATGAATCGTTTCATTTAAGCTTATGTTGACCTTAAATGTACACTTCTTGCCTCCGAGCTAATTGAAAAGCCCTATCAACAGGTTGTATGATAAAGATGGTTATGTTTAAGTCGCTGCGCAGCCGCCTGATTCTGAGCCATATTCTGCCGCTCTTGATTGCCCTGCCAATCATGGGTATCGGGTTAATTTATGTGTTGGAGACTCAGGTCTACCTCCCTGCGCTGTCTCATGAGCTGGAGAACGACGCCCGATTTTTAGCGCAGCTCACCAGCTTCAATGAGAATATCTGGCAGGAGACTGGTGAAGCCCAGGCATTTGTCAATTTGTACAGTACCAGAGACAGGGCAACGATGATGCTGCTCACGCCCTCAGGAGAGCTTCTGGCATCCAGCGACCCAACCGATCGGGCTCAACCAGAACAAGTCTTAGATGGGGTGGATCTGGACGCGGTACGCCAGCAAGCCGCGGGTGACAGTCCAGGCAGCGGAGCCATCCGTGCGATCCGGCAAATTCATTTCAGCCGCAGGCTAAATGCAGAAATTATTGATATCTTCGTCCCGGTAAATGGTCAGGATGGTGAGGCGCTCGGCTATGTGCGGATCAGCTACCCGTTTACCACGGTGACACAGGAAATTTTCCGGTTCCGTTTTCTAATCCTGACCCTGTTATTGGTCGGACTGCTGCTCGGCTCTGGGTTAGGCTATCTATTGGCAGTGAGCGTCTCGAACCCTATCGGTGAGATCACCCAGGCCATCAGTACACTGGCGCATAATTCCCAAATGAAATTGCTGAAACCCTATGGCCCGCAAGAAGTCCAATCGCTGGCCCAATCGGTCAATGAACTGGTTACACGGCTGCGCGAAATGGAACAATCACGCCGCCAACTGCTGGCGAACCTGGTACATGAGATTGGCCGTCCGCTGGGCGCCATTCGCTCTGCTACCACTGCGCTGGCTCAGGGCGCGGAAAAAGATCCGGAGCTGTACCACGACTTGATTAAAGGACTGGATGGCGAAACCGGCCGGCTGCAGCGCCTGCTCAATGACCTGGCGGAATTGTACGACCAGGTGTTCGGGACCATTGACCTGGATCGCCAGCCGGTTGACCTGGAAACCTGGCTGCCTGAGGTTCTTAGCACATGGCAAACCGCCGCTGCTGAAAAAGGTCTACGCTGGCAAATGGACTTGCACGGTGATCACCCGGTCATCTATGCCGATCGCAACCGGTTGGCGCAAGTCGTCGGCAATCTGGTGAGCAATGCCATCAAATTCACCCCACCCGGCGGAACGGTTTGTATTTCTACAACCAACCGGCCAGGCGAGACCGGCATTATCATTCAAGATACCGGTAGGGGGATCAGCGCAGAAGAGCAAGAGGCGGTCTGGCAGCCGTTTTTCAGGGGAGCTCATGGACAGCGCTTCCCGCAGGGAATGGGGTTGGGGCTCAGCATCGCCCGCGACCTGACCCGGGCACACGGCGGGCGATTGGAATTAGAAAGCGTTCCGGGTAAGGGCAGCAGCTTCACCATCTGGCTGCCTGCCGGTACGCCATAACCGGTTTAAGGTTTCCATAAAGAGAACAAAAGAATCTGATAAAGACCAGCCCTGCATTGATTCGCTATCCTGTAAATGAAACAAAAAGGATGCGCAGTGTTCAGGTTGTGTTTGCCCTACCCTTGGATGGATTTGCTGACCAGCGGTTCGCTGCTCCTGTTCATCACGTTATGGCTGGTGTCACGCAAGGCCCGTCAGTCAGAAGAAGATGTGGATGGGAACCAGCGCCTGATGATCCGGCTTACTTTCCTGGCCATATTGGCTGATATATCCCTGCTCATTTTTGTAATCGCCTGGCGGGCCTGTTAAATTTGCTATCTTCATGGGTATCTCCTCCTCAATGAGAACACCGGCTGGATGCCGGTGTTCCCTATTAATTACAGCAGGGATTTCTGCCAACCGGAAAATGTATAATGGATGGTATGCATAAACATATTCTGGTGGTCGATGATGATGCGCTTATGCGGCGAAGCCTGGCGTTCAACCTTGAACAGGCCGGCTACCACGCAACCAGCGCGGCCAGCGCGGAAGATGCATTAGCCCAGGCGCGGCTCCAACCGCCAGACCTGGTACTTTTGGATATTGGCCTGCCGGGGATGGATGGACTGGATGCCCTGCGGCAGTTCCGCGACCAACTGACAATCCCGGTGATCTTTGTCACCGCCCACCGCCGTGAGCTGGATGAAATCCTTGGGCTGGAATTAGGTGCCGATGATTACATCACCAAGCCGTTCGACCTTGACGTTCTGCTCGCGCACATTAAAGCTGTTCTGCGCCGGGTGGATACCAGTCAGCCGGCAAAAGAAAAACTGGCTTCCATAACCGTAGGAGATATCATCTTGAACCCGGCTGCCCATACGGTCATCCGGCAGGGCCAGCCGGTTGAGCTTTCTCCCCGCGAGTTTGATCTACTGCATGCCCTGATGCTGCGCCCCGACCAGGTACTGACGACGGATGAACTGCTCAACCAGGTGTGGGGAGCCGAATTTATTGGCCAGCCGCAGGTGGTGTATGTTCACATCCGCTGGCTGCGCGAGAAGCTGGAAGAAGATCCGAACCGGCCTCAGCGGATTCTGACCGTGCGCGGCGTGGGATATAAGCTGGTCACGCCATCAGCGGACTAATCGCATTTACTTATAGCTGCACATTCCGGGAAAGCTGATCCAACCTTTGGCTCTACAAATTCACTTACCATAAACCTGGGATCAGGCGGTGGTGCACCTGTTGGGTGTGTTCATAATATCCCGGCAGTTCTTGTTTTAAGACCCTTTCCTCGTCGAGAATGCGCCAGATCAGGATGGGAAGGATCAATGCAACTACAGTAAAGCCCCAGTAAGAACCAAGTGCAGGAGGCACACCAATCATCATGATCAGCGCGCCTGCATACATCGGGTGCCTGATGATTGCGTATGGCCCGGTTGTGATCACTTTTTGTCCCCTTTCGATTTGGATACTTGAAGCAGCGTACCTGTTTACCCTAAGTACCAGCAGGTCGATGAACAGCCCAACCACAACAAGCGCATTTCCTCCCAGTGAAATCAATGGCGGTACCGAAGACCAACCAAACCGTCGATCGAAGCCGCAAAAGACCAGTATGCTGAGAAACCCAAGGAAGATGAGGGTGATGATGATCTTTTGGGAAGGGGTACTTTCCGCAGCCGGACCAACTTTCTTGCGCCGTTCATGAAGCTCCGGATCATTCACCAAAAGGTAAACACCAAGCGCATTGGTTGCAGCCGAAAACACAAAGATAAAAACCCACGCCTGCCAGTAATCAAACGTACCGGCTGAAGGAAAAAGCAGCGCTCCCTGAACAACTACCCCCAAAAGAAATGTGCGCAGCGTTGGTAAGATGATCTTCATCTTCAAGGGACAGATTTCCGCTGCCTGCGCTTCATCAAGAGCAATCGGCTAAGGCAAAGGCATAGAAATAATTGGACACGGGCTTAGGAAAATCATCGCGAGGCCGGTTACCAGTACCAGAAGAAAGAAAACGCTGCTCAGTAATGCCCCCGATATCGCGACAAATTCCTGGCGGTTGACGCTGCCTTCAATATCCAAAATCATGCTTCTAGATTCCGAATCGCGGCTGTTGACATAGCTGCGCCAGGCGCGGAAGGCCAGTACTGCAGCGATCAACACAATTACCACTGCCGCGCCGTTGACCAGATAGATCCACAGCTTGGTTCCAGCCATGCAAGCCTGAGCCGCCAGCCCATACCCGATCAGAAGCTGAAGCGCCCATGCCGCCGGACCGGCGAAAAAAGAGAAACTCAGGCTGAAAGCAGGTTCTCCCCGAGAGATATATGCCTGTTCCATACGTGCATTCCTAAAGGTGGGGTGAAAGGTACAGCGACGAAAAGACCACCAGCCATACCAGATCGACAAAGTGCCAGTAGAGTACAGTGTTCTCTACGGCTAGATGCCGCCGTTCGCTGAAATGCCCCAACCCAGCCCGCGCCTGGAGAAACAGGTTCATTAAAACGGCAATTAACACGTGCGCGCCGTGAAGGCCGGTAATGCCGAAAAACAGCGACCCATAAGCTGCCGACTGCGGGGTAAACTCGCTCGCCGAATACTCATACACCTGCATGAGCAGAAATATCACTGCCAGCAGCATAGCAATCAGCAAAGCCAGGCGCATCCGCCGGGCATTTCCGTGTTTGATGCTCGATTCTGCCCACTGCATAAAGAAACTGCTCGAAACAAGGATTACCGTCATCAAAATGGGCAAAAGCAGCTCAGGGCGAGGAATATTCGCCTGTGGCCAGTCCGGCGAGTTAATGCGAATGTAAAAGTAGCTGGCGATCAGCGAGCCAAAGAGAACTGCTTCGTTAAGAATCAGGATCAGCATCGCCCACCATCCGGCAGAGCGAGAACCGCTCAGTTCGCTCTCTGTAACCAGCGTACGCTTCGTAAATGCGTTTTCCTGGGTGGTCATGCTGCGCCTCCTTTCTCAACATGGTCAGGCCACAACCAGACCACAATCAACCCAATCGTAAGAACTACCCCAACACCTACTAACCAGTACTGTAAGAGCATCAGCCCAATAAAAATCACAAGCATTGCCAGCGTCAAGAAAAACGGAACCATGCTGTCATGTGGCATATGCATCACCGAATCGGGGTGAGCATCAATTACTGTCGTGCCCAATGTTTCATGCTCGAGCGCATTAGTCAGGGGAGTGGTCTCCAGGGGAGCGCTGCGACCCTTCTCCCGGCTGTCCCATAAAGGCACCCGGCTGCGTACGATAGGGATCCGTGCAAAATTATAGGCGGGTGGGGGTGAAGCTGTAGCCCATTCCAGGCTGCTGCCATCCCAGGGATTATCCCCGGCTTTTTCGCCTTTCCTCAAGCTTTGGATGACATTGGCAATCAAAACCACAACGCTCAACGCAATGATAAATGCGCCGATGGTCGACAGAAGGTTCAAGCCGTCCCAACCCAGGCCAGGCAGGTAAGTGTAAACCCGGCGTGGCATTCCAATGAGGCCGAGAATGTGCATCGGGAAGAAGGTGAGGTTAAAGCCAATGAAGAAAAGCCAGAAGTTGATCTTCCCCAGGCGTTCATCTAACATGCGCCCAAAAAACTTGGGGAACCAGTAATAAAACCCGCCAAAGGCCGGGAAAATTGCACCGCCCACCAGCACATAATGGAAATGCGCAACAACGAAGTAAGTATCGGTCACCTGCTGGTCAAACGGCACAGCAGGAAACATCACCCCGGTGACTCCGCCCAACACAAACAAGAAGATAAACCCCGCAATCCACAGCAGTGGGGTCTTAAAGACCGGCCTTCCGGTCAGCATCGTACCTAACCAGGCAAACACCTGAACGCCGCTGGGAATGCCAATGATAATACTCGACATGCTGAAAAAGTTATTTGCGATCTGAGAAAGGCCAACGGCAAACATATGGTGTACCCAAACACCAAAGCCTATAATGCCGGTAGCGACTGTTGCCATCGCCAACAGGGTGTACCCTAAAACAGGCCGGCGGGAGAAGGTGCCGATAATTTCTGCAGCAATGCCAACAGCGGGTAGAAAAATGATATATACGTCCGGGTGTCCAAAGACCCAGAATAAGTGCTGCCAGAGCAGTGGATTTCCTCCCGCCGCTGGATTAAAAAAGTGAAAGCCAAATGTCCGCTCCAGCATCAGCAAGAGATTCGCAGCAGTCAGTGAAGGCACGGCAAAAATCACCGCGAATGAAGTAACCAGAATGGCCCAGACAAACAGCGGCATGCGGTCAATCGACATCCCCGGAGCGCGCATTTTGAAGATGGAGACAATAAAGTTCAACGCGCCGGCTGTGGTTGATATACTGAGAAAAAGCAGCCCTAAATTCCAGAAGTCCAGGTTTAGTCCAGGCGAATACTGCGGGCCGGTCAACGGAGGATAGGCAAACCACCCGCCATCAGGGACCATGCCGACCAGGAAGCTGGAATACATCAACAGCCCGGCAAAGAGAAACACCCAGTAGCCAAAGGCATTCAGCCTGGGAAATGCCATATCGCGGGTGCCTGTCATCAGGGGAATCAAGAAGTTGCCAAACCCAAACAGCACAGGGGTGGCGAAGAAAAAGATCATCGTTGTGCCGTGCATGGTAAAAAACTGATTGTAAGTCTCTGGGCTCAGAAAATTCGACTCAGGACGTGCCAGTTGTGTACGTACCAGAAGGATCTGGATACCTGCCAGGCAAAAGAATAAGAAGGCAGTGACCATGTAACGGATGCCAATGATCTTGTGATCAACCGTCCCGAG
>Ga0134094_1002224_pt1 | contig 16878 bp, 12 predicted proteins | sample 5_1taG_FD_94458 | JGI IMG/M metagenome (GOLD analysis project Ga0134094, IMG submission 94458) | Switchgrass degrading microbial communities from high solid loading bioreactors in New Hampshire, USA - 5_19_20_110_A1 metaG | ecosystem: Engineered > Bioreactor > Semi-continuous > Anaerobic >... | reverse complement strand
TGCTGGCGGTGGTTTCACTGGCAGGTGTTCTGTATCTTTCCTACCGCGACGTATCGCGCTTCCTGTTTCTCATGGCAGCCGCGACCGCCTATATCTTGATGGTCTTATGGCGCGCAGCGGCGAGAGCGGTCTTCCGCAAGCAGGGTCTTCACTCGAAACCGCGCAAGATTTTGATCCTGGGCGCCGGAGAAGTAGGACGCCAGATCGCAGCAGAGATTCATGAGCAGCCCCTGAGCGGCCTGACGATGGCAGGCTTTTTGGATGATGATCAGAAAAAGCAGGCTGAAGATGAAACCGTGCTTGGCCCGCTTGACCTGACCCGCGAGGTGGTCCAGAAATTCGATATCGACGATGTGATTATCGCGCTCCCGCTGGAAGCGCACCAGCGCATGTCCCAAATCGTCTGCGATTTGCATGATCTTCCGGTGCGCGTCTGGGTGGTGCCCGATTACTTCTCGCTGAGCCTGCACCGGGCAAAGATTGATGAATTTGCCGGGATTCCGGTGCTGGATTTACGCGCCCCGGCGCTGAACGAATACCAGTTGATGGTCAAGCGAGGCTTTGATATTCTCCTGACGCTGCTGCTCCTTCCCTTCGTCCTTCCGCTGATGGGGATCATCGCGCTGGCCATCCGCCTGGACAGCCCAGGCCCCATTTTCTACTGCCCCAAACGAGTCGGTGAAAACGGTCGGATCTTTCGGATGTACAAGTTCCGAACGATGGTGGAAAACGCCGACAGGCTGCTCGCACAGGTCATGAAGGTCGATGAGAACGGAAATATCATCCATAAAACCCCGGACGATCCGCGAATCACCCGGATCGGGCGCATCCTCCGGAAGACCAGCCTGGATGAGCTGCCGCAGTTGTTCAACGTCCTGCTCGGAGATATGAGCCTCGTTGGTCCGCGCCCCGAGATGCCCGAGCTGGTCGAACGCTACAATCTCTGGCAGCGCAAGCGCTTCGCCGTGCCGCAGGGGATGACGGGCTGGTGGCAGATTAACGGCCGCAGCGACAAACCCATGCATTTGAACACCGAAGCAGACCTGTATTACGTGCAGCATTATTCGATCTGGCTTGACCTTGAGATTTTATTCAAAACAGCCTGGGTGGTCGTGACAGGAAAAGGCGCTTACTGATCATTTTGTGATCGATGATGAGATCGGGCTGGCGGACGCCAGCCCGATTATCATATTTCTATATGAATCTCTTGACACGCCTGAGAATTGTTCTATAATTACCGTAATAAAGATGATTTACTTCATAAAAATTGGAGTATCTTGTATGAATACTTGCTTGTGTCCGAGGCGGGGTTTGTAATCCCTGCCTTGGTTGAGACAAAAATCGAGTAAACGGTCAACAGACAAAGGCAGTGGAGCTAACCCCGCAATCTATCGTGATTGTCAGGATTAGGTTTAATCCCTGCTTTTTATTTTGCCTGTTGACCGTTTAATTTTTTCACCAAGTTCGACGTAATCGGTATCTTTTAGGAGAAAACATTATGAACATCAATGAGCGCACTTCCCTACGCATCGCAAACGATGCAACCGAACTGATTGGCAATACACCGCTTGTTCGCCTGAACCGCGTAATTGACGGCGCCCAGGCGACAATTGTTGCAAAGCTTGAATATTACAACCCGGCCCACAGCGTGAAGGACCGCATCGGCGTTTCAATGATCGATGCTGCTGAGAAAGCCGGAAAGATCAACAAGGATACGATCATCATCGAGCCGACCAGCGGCAACACGGGCATTGCCCTGGCCTTTGTCTGCGCAGCCCGCGGCTATAAGTGCACGCTTGTCATGCCTGATACGATGAGCAAAGAGCGGCGGATGCTGCTGCGAGCCTACGGCGCAGAGCTGATCCTCACGCCGGGGAGTGAAGGCATGGCCGGCGCGATCAAGAAGGTCAATGAGATCGCAGCCAGCGATCCGCGTTACTTCGTCCCGCAGCAGTTTGAGAACCCCGCCAACCCGGAGATTCACCGGAAGACCACCGCGGAGGAAATCTGGCGAGACACAAACGGCACGGTCGATATTGTCGTCGCAGGAATTGGCACCGGCGGGACGATCACCGGCGTAGGAGAAGTTCTTAAATCTCGCAAACCCGATGTGAAGATGGTCGCCGTTGAGCCGGATGCCTCGCCTGTCCTTTCTGGCGGGCAAAAAGGCCCTCACCCGATTCAGGGCATTGGCGCCGGGTTCATCCCTGCTGTTCTCAACACGAAGATTTATGATGAAGTAGTCCGCGTAAAAGCGGATGACGCTTTCACCACTGCGCGCCGCATGGCCCGGGAAGAGGGCCTTCTGGTCGGAATATCGTCCGGCGCGGCAGTCTGGGCAGCCGTAGAAGTAGGGAGACGGCCAGAGAATGCCGGCAAGCTGATTGTCGTCATCATCCCCTCTTTCGGCGAGCGGTATTTGAGCACCGCGCTCTTCGCCGATCTGGCTGATTAATTATCGAGGTCCTGGTCTCCGCTAAATCTGGTGATCACCAGATTTAGCGGAGATTGAACAAAAGCACAGCATCCCTGAATGCTTTGCGAGGTGAAAATGGTCAACTTTATACGCATGATGAGAGAAGACGTGCAATCGGTCTTTGACCGCGACCCCGCAGCGCGTAATTCGTTAGAAATCATCCTTAATTATTCTGGTTTACATGCAATTTGGGGATACCGCATCGCCCACTGGCTTTGGAAGAAAAATTTCAAGCTGTTCGCCCGGATGCTCTCGCAGATCTTTCGCTTTCTGACCGGGATTGAAATTCACCCAGGCGCGCAAATTGGAAGGAAATTCTTTATTGATCACGGCATGGGCGTTGTGATCGGCGAAACGGCTGAAGTTGGTGAAAATGTCACGCTCTATCACGGCGTTACGCTGGGCGGGACTTCGCTTGAAAAAGGAAAACGCCACCCGACGCTGGAAGACAACGTGGTCGTCGGCGCAGGCGCGAAGATTTTGGGAGCGATCACCGTCGGGTCTGGAAGCCGCATCGGCGCAAATGCCGTCGTCGTAAAACCCGTCCCACCCAATTCGGTAGTGGTTGGGGTCCCCGGGCAGGTGGTGGTGCGCAGCAAGCAGCGCCCTGTCGATGCTCCCCCAGACCTGAACCACGATGTCCTGCCGGACACAATCGGCGTGACGGTTGCTTCCTTAATGAAGCGGCTCGAATCGGTCGAACGGATTCTCTCCGGCGAAGAGCAGGAACATCCGCTCGCCGGGAATCTGCGGAAGCTGGAGAAACTCGAGATCCGGTTGAGCGGCTACCTGGACGAGCATTATGCCGCCAACAAGCAGTCGCATCGAAATGGGATCAGCAAGCCGGGTCTTGGGCTGCGAAAAGAATCTGACCCTTCTCCGCACGTGCCTGAACAGGGCCTGTGGCGCGGCGAAGATTTCAGCATCTAAAGAATAAAGAACCGGTGAATTTATTGAGGTTCACAACCACGCAGCGGTTGTGAACCTCATTGATTCTTATCTATAATTGGAAGCACGGTTGAGCGCCGTACGGGTGAGATTTCCACCCTGACCTGCATCAAAAGACATAGGAGCCGCGAACATGGAAGCAAATGAAACGAAAAAACCGGGCGTACTTGTCACCGGCGGCTGCGGGAGGATCGGTTCGTATTTTGCCCGCAAGGCGGCGGACCGCTACGCCATACGGGTAGTCGACCGGTTTGCGTGGAACACAGACCTTCTAGGACCGCTGCCCGGAGAAAGCCTTGTCGCCGACCTGCGCGACCTGGATGCCTGCCGCCGCGCCTGTCAGGGCATGGAGATGGTCGTTCATCTAGCCGCAGACCCTGACCCCGAGGCTGATTTCTACGGCTCGCTGCTGGAGAACAACATCCTGGCAACCTATAATATGTTCCAGGCGGCGAAAGAGGCACGCTGCCGGCGTTTTATCTTTGCCAGCAGCGTGCATGCAGTAGCATCTTACCCGCGTGATGTGCAGGTCAGGGCAGATATGCCCGTTCGCCCGACCAGTATGTATGGTGTATCCAAGTGCTTTGGCGAAGCGCTGGCTGCGCATTACGCCATTAACGAGGGCTTGCCGTCCATAGCCATTCGCATCGGCGCGTATCGCTTCCCTGAAGAAATCGCGTCGATCTTGCCTGACGAGATCGACGCGTATCTGCACCCAGACGACTTCAACCAGCTGGTATTTCAATGCCTGGAGCGCACAGAAGTGACTTTTGCCATCGCCCATGCCATTTCAGACAACCGATATAAACGCGTCGATCTGTCTGAAACGCGCCAGATCTTTGGCTACCAACCGGAGGCAGACGCCTTTGAGATAGAAGGTATCCCAAAGAAAATGAATTAAGGCGTTTTAAACCGGCTAAACGTTGATCGCGTGGCCCTCCGCGGCTTCGGCAGCTTCCATCAGCACTTCACTCAGCGTTGGGTGCGCGTGAACGTTGCGGGCAATCTCGGCGGTGGTCAGTTCCATCCGCTGCGCCAGGGTCAGCTCGGGCAGCAGTTCTGAAACGTCGGGACCGACCAGATGCGCCCCAAGAATCTCACCGTACTTCGCATCGGTGATGATCTTAACAAAACCGCCGTAATCCCCCAGGCCAAGGGCTTTGCCGTTTGCCTGGAAGGGGAACCTGCCGACTTTAATTTCCTGGCCCAACTCTCGCGCCTCTTTTTCTGTATAACCGAAAGAAGCGACCTGAGGATGCGAATAGGTTGCGCGGGGCATCATTTTGTAATCTAACTTAATCGTCTCGACGCCAGCGATGTTTTCAGCGCACACAATTCCCTGTGCAGAGGCCACATGCGCCAGGAGGAGCCGCCCGGTCACGTCACCAATCGCGTAGATCCCCGGAACGTTTGTCGCCATGCGGTCGTCGATCGCGATAAATCCGCGGTCATCCAATTTGACCCCGACTTCTTCCAACCCCAGGCCGGCTGTATTGGGGCGAAAACCGATCGCCAGCAAAGCCTGCTCTGCTTCGAGAACTTTCTCCTCCTGACCTTCGCCTGGAGATACGCGCACGCGCACACCCTGATCGGTTGTCTCGACGCCCATCACCCGGTGACCGGTGAGCGTCTTAATGCCGCGCTTCTGATAGGCTTTTGTCAGTTCAGCGCTGCACTCCTCATCCTCCAGGGGCAAAAGGCGCGGAAGCATTTCGACAATGGTGACCTCTGAGCCATAAGCATTCCAGATGGTAGCGAATTCGACCCCAATTGCCCCGCCGCCGATGATGATGACCGACTTTGGCAGGCGCTCCTGGAGGATTGCCTCTTGATAAGTGACCACTTTTTCGCCGTCGACCGTCACGCCGGGGATCACAAAAGTGTGCGAGCCGGTCGCGATGATGACGTTTTTCGTTTTCAGGTCGGTCTGTTTGCCGTCTTTATCAGTCACCTGGACGGTATCTTTCGCTTTTAAGACAGCCGCGCCCATGTGGACATCAATTTTATTCTTACGCATCAAAAAGCCGACGCCGCGCACCAGCCGGTCTGACACAGTCCGGCTGCGTTTGACCGCCACACTATAATCAAGCTCCAGGTTATCGATCTTAAAGCCAAACTCTTTACCGCGCTCGCGCAGGGTGTGCGCAACATCTGCATTCTTTAAGAGCGATTTGGATGGAATGCAGCCCACATTTAAGCAGACGCCGCCCAACCACTGCTTATCGACTATTGCAGTTTTCAGTCCCAATTGAGCTGCCCGAATCGCCGCGACATATCCGCCCGGGCCAGCGCCAATCACAACCACGTCGTAATTCTGATTCTCGCTCACTTGTTAACCTCTCTGTTCGGGTTTCAGTCCCCGCAATGATTTGAATTTCCCCATTAACCTGTGATAATTATCCACTTGCGACTTCACCTTTATTGTACTATGAGGGTTATTCGCCCGCAACTTCAATGTATAATTGCGCATGATCCCCAATATTATGGTTCGCGCTAACTGAAAGGCGGAGGTGTCTTTTGTACTATGCGCAGAGCGAATACAGGATCCGCTGTGAATGGGGGATAGAAGGCATTCAACAGCTTGCGCCAGACAGTGACGCGTTCATCATTGTCGATGTATTCTCCTTTTCAACCTGCGTCGATATTGCGCTTTCACGCGGGGCGAGAGTATTCCCCTATGCCTGGAGGGATGACCGCTCTGCAGCCTACGCGGAGTCAATTGGCGCTGTACTGGCTGCCGGCAGCCGCAGTGATCCGCAGCATTACTCGCTCGCCCCATCTTCAATGCTGCGCCTGCCGCCGGATGCACGGGTCGTGCTTCCTTCGCCAAACGGATCAACTCTCTCACTGGCCACCGGCAGCACGCCAACCTTTACCGCCTGCCTGCGAAATGCGAAAGCAGTCGCTAAAGCCGCGCTGAAGGCCGGGTCCAGAATCAGCGTGATCCCAAGCGGAGAGCGGTGGAAAGACGACAGCCTGCGCCCGGCGCTCGAGGACCAGATTGGCGCAGGTGCGATCGTGCACGAGCTCACCGGCGACCGCTCGCCTGAAGCAGAAGCGGCGGAAGCCGTCTTTTTACGCTTTCGCGACGATCTGTTTAACACCCTGGCCGCATGCAGTTCAGGGAAAGAAGCTGCCGCCAGGGGATCTGTGGAAGATGTCCGCCTGGCGGCAGCGCTAAATGCCAGCGCAATCGTGCCGCGCCTGGTTAACGGCGCGTACCAGCACGCTTATTCATAAATGGATTTCATGCTCCAGGCTCTAAGCCGCGCCACGCGAGCCGGGCTGCCGTGAGCGAAGAAGGCTGCACCGAGGCTGTCGCTGCGCGAGGGGTAAACGCGCGCCGTGATCACCGCTGTATCGTCAACAAAGACTTCGATAATCGAGCGGTCGATAAACACGCGCATGTGCAGATGATCGCCGTGAGCGCTGGTCAGCGGGATGCTAAAGACCTTCGCATCCACATCCTGGCTCAGGCTGGAGCGCCGGGTATCAACTTCCAGCACCGCAGCAGACGGCCTGATGCGAATCTCGGTCTGCTCTTCGCCGTCGGGCGACCGGCGAACCAGCAGCCCAAACGAGTCCTCCGCTGCGCCGCCGGTTTTCCGATCAAACACGACTTCCATTTCGAGCGAGTCGCCCGGTATATTGCCCAGTTGGATCGGTGTTACGCTCTCCTCAGAAGGTTCAAGGAGCATCTCGCCGCCCTTGACTGCTGCGCCGCGCAGTTTTTCCACCTCTGGGACCGGGCGCTGGAGGAGCAGCCCATCCGGGTTGAGTTCGAGCAGGCGCGGAAGGGTCATTACCCCAGCCCATCCTGCCGCGAGCTGCGATTCTTCGCTGCGCGCCTCTCGCGACCATCCGAAGACAATGCGGCGTCCCCATTCATCCAGGAAAGCCTGCGGCGCGTAAAAGTAAAGGTCGCCGCCGTCCATCCTTGCCGCGCGGTGCGGCGTGAAGCGCTTTCCGTCAAAATCACCGGTGAAGCATACCGTGTAAAGGCTGCTCCGCGGTTTAATGCTCATCGCCGAAACCATTAAGAGCCAGCCGCCGCCCTGCGCTGAAGTTAAGTGGAAAAAGTTTGGGCACTCCCACATTTCACCGGTCCAGGCCCACTCTTCTTGCCGGTTGTCGCCGGTGAGCAGCGGACCGAGATAGGTCCAATCGGTCATATTCGGCGATGAATACAACAGAACCGCTCCACCTTCGCCGCGGAAGCCCGAACCAATCACCATCATCCACTGCCCATGATGATTCCAGACATAAGGATCGCGGAACCCCCAAAGGTCAAGCCCCTGCGGCGGCTCCGGAATTACCGGGTTGCCGGGGAATTTCTTCCAGTCCTGCATGCGGTCATCACTGAGCGCCAGGCAAACCGCTTCCCGTTCGCCATCGCGGGCCGTATAAACCAGGGTCGGCTGTCCTTCCCAATTCACAGCGCTGCCGCTCCACACGCCTGATTGATCTGGCCCGCCGGGGGTCGGGGCAAGCGCAATTGGCTCGTGCTTCCAATACACCAGGTCTGAGCTGGTCGCGTGGCCCCAGTGTATCTGCCCCCATTTCGCAGCCGCGGGATTATGCTGGTAAAAGAGATGGTAAGTGCCCTGCCACTGGATCAACCCATTCGGGTCGTTCATCCAGTTTGCAGGCGGCATAAAGTGGTAGCGTGGACGATGGCGATCTGACATGGTGTTCCTCTCTTTTATGGTTTTTTTGCCGGGTTACGGCTGACGAAACCATTTTACTCCCAATGCTCCAGCACATCGACGACTTTCGCTAGGAACCCATCGGCAGAGGCTCCGTCGAGAATGCGGTGATCAAAGGTGAGCGAGAGATAAACCATGGGGCGAATGGCAATTGCGTCCGCGCCGGCAGCATCTTGAACGACGATGACGCGCTTTTGAACCGCGCCGACGCCCAGAATTGCGCACTGCGGCTGGTTGATGATCGGGGTCGCAAAGAGCGACCCGGAGATGCCGTGATTGGTGATGGTGAAAGTGCCGCCCTGAACATCCTCCGCCTGCAGTTTTCGGCTGCGAGCCCGGTTTGCCAGATCTTGAATGGCCCGCGCAAGCCCGATCAAAGACAGCCCGTCAGCGCCCTTCAGGACGGGAACGATCAAACCCTCCTCGCCAAGCGAAACAGCCAGCCCGATGTTGATTTTATTGTGAATTAAGATCCCTTCGTCCGTCCAGGATGAGTTGACGATAGGATAGGCCCGCAGCGCCTGCACCGCCGCGGCGACAAAATAGGCGGTATACGTCAGGCGCGCGCCGTCGCGGCTGAAGCTGTCCTTGTTCGCTTCGAAATGAGCAAGCATGCGGTGCAAATCAGCCTCCATCACCGTTGTGACGTGCGGAGAAGTGCGCTTGCTGATGACCATGTGCTCCGCGATACGCCGGCGGATGTTACTGAGCGGAACCAGCTGCCCCTCGCCGGGCATGGAGAACACCTCAGCCGCCGGTTTCACCTCAGGCTTCGTGACCCCAGGTCGCGCCGCGACCTCAGGCTGCGGAGGCTTTTCTTCTCGAGCAGGGGCGGCTTTTTGCTCGCCAAAAATCATCTCCGTTGGGCGGAACAGGTCGCCCTCACCGGGGGTTTCCCAGGGAGCCGGCTGGACGGCTTCTGAAACAGGCTGCTGCGCGGCCGTCTGTTCAAGATATGCCAGCACATCCTTTTTGGTAATTCGCCCGCCCTCGCCGGTCCCGGTCACCTGGGCAAGGTTGATGTTATGCTCCTGGGCCAGCCGGGCCACAATGGGCGAAATAAAGCCCAGCTCGCGGCTGCGCCCGGCAGTCTGGACTGCGCCGCCGTCCCCCTGAGGCGCAGCGCGCGCCGGGACATCCCCAGGCGCTTCAGCCGATTTGCCCGCCCCTGGTTCGCCGGCCTCTGGCGCGCGCTCGCCTTCCGCCTCGCCCGGCTCCGGCTGCCCGGGGATCGCTTCGCCGGGGCTGCCGATCCAGGCGATGACCGTTCCGGCTTTAATGGTCTCCCCTTCCTGCGCTAAGATTTTAAGCAGCGTACCACCGGCCGGGGCGGGGATCTCTGTATCGACTTTGTCGGTATTGACTTCGAGGAGCGACTCAAATTCCTCAACCGGCTCCCCTTCCTGCTTTAACCAGCGGGTGACCGTTCCCTCAACGACCGATTCACCCAACTGCGGCATGATCACTTGAGTTGGCATTGGTGCTCCTTTAGAAGCGGTTCAAAGCTCTGATCTCATCGGCGATTTTCTCAACACCCGGCATAAACCAATCCTGCAGCGGATGGCTAAACGGCACAGCGGGAACATCTGGCCCGCACAGGCGTTTGATTGGAGCGTCCAGATATGTAAACGCGCCGTCGGCGATGGTTGCGGCAATTTCTGCGCCGTAGCCGCCGGTCAGGTTGTCCTCATGAACGATCAGCGCCTTGCTGGTCTTTTTCACTGAATTCAGGATGGTCTCCCGATCAACCGGGTAAAGCGTCCGCAGGTCGACCACTTCAACGTCAATGCCTTCAGACGCGACCTGCTCGGCTGCCTGAAGCGCATAATAGTGCATCATTCCATAGGCAAAGACGGTCAGGTCGCTGCCCTCACGGGTCACTTTGGCAGGCCCAATGGGCACAGTATATTCATCATCAGGCACTTCTCCGCGGATCAGCCGGTAGCCTTTCTTCGGCTCAAAGAACAACACCGGGTTCGGATCGCGCACCGCCGACTTCAACAGCCCGCGCGCATCATAGGGATTGGACGGAATCACGACCTTCAACCCCGGAACATGGGTAAAAAATGCTTCGAGACTTTGCGAGTGATATAAGCCGCCGCCGATTCCGCCGCCGTAAGGGGCGCGGATCACCATGGGAACCGTCCAGTCGCCGTTTGAGCGGTAGCACATCTTTGCCGCTTCGTTGACGATCTGATTCATCGCCGGGTAGATAAAGTCGGCGAACTGAATTTCACAGATGGGATGCATCCCGTACAGCGCCGCCCCCACCCCAATGCCGACGATGGAAAGCTCCGCCAGCGGCGAGTCGATCACGCGCTCAGGCCCGTATTTGTCGATGAGGCCCTGGGTCGCTCGAAACACCCCACCGCGCAGGCCCACATCCTCACCGACAATAAACACGTTTTCATCGCGGGCCATTTCTTCGTCCATTGCCTGCCGGATCGCTTCAATCATGGTCATCTCAGGCATGGCTGGCCTCCTTCTGACGGATCTGTTCAGCATAGACCGGATACGCCCCCTCTTCAACCGATGGATAAGGCGCCTGTTCAGCGTAACGGACCGCATCATTCACCATCTCAAGGGCGCGGTCTTCCATCTCAGCAATTTCACTCGCAGAAAGAACGCCCTCGCGTTCGATCTCGCTGCGCGCGCGCAGCAAGGGATCGTTGCGCTTGTTCATCTCCACTTCTTCGCGAGACCGGTACGTGCGGTCATCATCGTCCGACGAGTGCGGAGTGATACGGTAAACCAGCGTCTCAATCAGCGTGGGGCCGCCGCCCGAGCGCGCCAGTTCAACCGCCTCGCAAAACCGCTCGTAGACCTGATAAAGGTCATTGCCGTCTACCTGAAAACCGGGCAGGCCCAGGCCGCAGGCTTTATCGGCTGCGCTCTTAACGGCCATCTGCTTCCGCGCCGGAACAGAGATAGCATATTGGTTATTTTGAACCATAAAGACAACCGGAAGCTGGTGGATCGCCGCCCAGTTGACCGCCTCGTACCACTCGCCTTGCGACGTTGACCCTTCTCCAATTGTGGTCAGAACGACGCGGTCGTCTTTTCGCATTTTAATGGCCAGGGCGATTCCGGCTGCATGCACGGTTTGAGTCGCTACCGGCGACGAATGGCTGACGACATTCGCCCGCCGCAGCCCAAAGTGACTGGGCATTTGCCGCCCGCCTGAAGTGGGCTCTTCTCGCTTCCCCATTAACCCCATGATAAACTCGCGCGGAGTCATTCCCAGCGACAGCATTAACGCCAGATCGCGGTAATAGGGAGCAACCCAGTCATATCCGCGTTTAAGCGCAAAGGCAGCGCCTACCTGCGCTGCCTCATGACCGATTCCGGATATATGAAAAGCGATTTTGCCCTGGCGGTGAAGCGCCCAGGCGCGCTCATCCAGCCGCCGGGAAAGCAGCATCATCCAGAACATCTCCCGCTTAAGATCAGCGGAAAGCTCCATAGCGGTCCTCCTTGCAATTGTATATGTGCGATAGCAAACACCGGCCTTGCTGAAATCACAGAGAAACTCTGCGAATTCGCAAAGCCAAATAACCCCATACTTTATTGAATTACTCCACAATTTTAGTTTACCACAGGCAGAAAAACTGGGCAATTCAATATGGTGGGGTGGTTTTGCTATGATCCGGACAGGCGCTCGATATTCTTCCTGACCGCCGCAATGCGGGGATGCCTGGGCGGAAGATTGGCCGAAAGGATGGCAAGCGCTCGATCATATGCGCTTCGCGCCGCGTCTTTATCGCCCTGGTGGGCCAGCAGCATGCCCAGGCTGTTGAGGGTATCCGCCAGGCGAGTATGCTCGGGGCCGTAAGCTGCCTGTTCAATTTCAAGCGCGCGCTCATAAGTGCTCCGCGCGGCGGGCAGGTCGCCCATCTCTTGAAGGCGCTGCGCATAACTTTTCAGGCGCTGCGCGACACGCGGGCTGTTTGTCCCATACATCGCCTCGTCAATGGATACGGCACGCTCATACAGGCTGCGCGCCTGCGCCTCATCTCCCTGCGACTGGACGGCCAGCCCCAGGTTAAATGTGATTGAGGCAACCTCAGCGTGCTGGGGCCCGTATGCCGCCTGCGCGATCTCCAGCGCGCGCTCAAAAACGGACCGGGCTTCTTCCAGGTTCCCCTGCTGGCGGAGAACCAGGCCCAGGTTGTTTAGCCGGGAGGCTGTGCGTGGATGGTCCGCGCCGTAATGGGCCTGATCAATTGCCAGGGCGCGTGCATAGGCGGTGTGCGCGTCTTCCAGGTCGCCCATCCCCTGCAAAACACGCCCAAGATTGCCCAGGCGCACCGCAACGTTGGGATGATCCGGCCCCAGGATCTTCTCGTCGATCGCCAGGGAGCGCTCATACGCGGCCTTCGCGCCGGGAAGATCGCCGCTCAGGCGCAGCACTTCGCCCAAATTGTTGAGCATGACCGCCACGGTCGGATGGTAAGACCCCAGGTGGCTTTCAGCGATACGCAGCGCCTGGTCCAGCGAAACGCGCGCTGCCATCAGTTTGCCCTGCACCAGCAGGACAGCGCCCAGGTTGCCCAATACCAGGGCGACATTCAGGTGATCCGGCCCATAGCGCTTCTGCATAATCACCAGCGCGCGGTCGAAGGCTTCTTTCGCCCCGCTCAGGTCCTTTTGAAGCTGCAGGACATGGCCGAGATTGTTTAGAACGGTGCCGACCACCGGGTGGGCATTCCCAAGCGCGCGCTCGAAAATGCGCAAAGCCCGTTCCGAGGTTTCTCTGGCTGAGGCATAATCACCCAGGCCGCGCTGCGCCTCTGACAGGTTCGCCAGATCGCGAGCGACATTGGGATGATCGGGGCCAAAAACAGCCTCATCGATCGCAAGCGCGCGTTCATAAGCCTGCTTCGCGGCTTGCGGATCGCCGGAGGACTGCAGGACAACGCCCAGGTCATTCATGTCGCGGGCTACAAATGGATGATTGGCTCCAAAGCGGGTTTCATCAATCGCAAGCGCCTGTTCCAGGCGAGCGCGCGCCTCCGCGATCTCGCCCTGATCGCGCAGTATTGTCCCCAACCCATCCAGATAGCGGGCTGTTTCGGGGTGATCGGGCCCCTGCGCCCCAGCAGACAGCGCCACCGCCCGGTCCACCAGGCGGCGAGCTTCATCCAGGTCCCCCAGGTCCTGCCAGTTCATGCCCAGGCCAAACAGGCAGCGCGCAAGCGCAGCAGGGTCTGCCGGACGGCGGGCTTCTTCAATCCCTGCGGCACGTTCGAGCAGCGGTTTCGCTTCGTTTGGGTCGCCCCGCTCGCGGTGGTACATGCCGTATGAAAACAGCGCGCGGGCGACTTCCGGCGAATCGGGGTCGAAACGAGCTTCGTTCAGCCGGAGCGCCTGTTCAAATGCCTCTCCTGCCCCAGGCAAATCCGCGGCTGTCTGGCGGTATTCACCGAGCGCCAGCCACAAATCGCCGGCTTTCTCGTGCCCGGCTTCCTCAGCCCACCCGGCGACCCGGCGCAAGGCATCTTGCAGCGGGTCAAACTGCAGCGGTTCATCTGCGGTGGAAAGGGCGCGGGCCAGCTTCAAGAACAGGTCAACCTGCAGGTTCAGCGCCGGGCCTGCTAGCTCCCAGCTTTGGGGATTGTTGAGCGTTTGCAAAGCATGCGGATCAAGGCCGCCTGCTGGCCACGAACCGAGCAGGTCAAGGTCAGGCTGGGCCGCCTGACCGCGCTGCAGCCGCAGCACGGCAGTAGTGAGATCCGCAAAGCGCGGTTCTGCAAACGGCGGTTTCGGCATCTGGTTCATGGGATCTCCGGCGTTGAAGGTGCAGGCTGCCTGCCGCGGCGGACAATCGCATCGGTCATGCGTGCAACCCGGGCCATAAAAGCCACATCATGAACGCGGATGATATCCGCACCGCGGTCGATGCCCAACGCAGTCGCTGCGGCAGTGCCTTCCAGGCGCTGGTCTGGCGGGAGGTTGAGGGTATACCCGATAAACGATTTTCGGGAAACGCCCAGCAGCAGCGGGTAGCCGAGCGCGGTGAACGCATCCAGACGGTCGAGCAGTTCCAGGTTTTGCTCCACGGTCTTCCCAAAACCGATGCCCGGATCGAGGATGATATTTTCATCGGTTATGCCGGCCCTGTGAGCCAGCTCAACGCTTTGGAGCAGCTCTCTCTGAATATCGCCTATTAAATCCTCATATTCAACGCCAACATACCGCCCGCCCAACCGCTCTTGAAGCTCGGCAGAGGCCGGTTTGCTGCGGTTATGCATCAAAATCACCGGCGCGTTTGCGCGGGCGACCACCTCGCCCATGCGCGGGTCAGCGCGCAGGCCCCAAACATCATTCACCCAGTCGGCGCCTGCCTGCAGCGCGGCTTCGGCAACGCCGGCCTTGTAGGTATCGACCGAGATCAAGACCTCAGGATACTGCTGCTTGAAGGCGCTGCGCAGCGCATCAATCACCGGGACGACCCGGTTAAGTTCTTGTGCCTGATCGACCAGCTGCGCGCCCGGGCGGGTGCTCTCACCGCCGACATCCAGAATATCGGCTCCGGCTTCGATGAAGCGCCTTGCCTGTTCAACGGCTGTTTCAACGGGATCGCCTGACTGTAAAATGCCCTCACCCGAGAAACTATCTGGCGTGACGTTGATAATGCCCATCACAAACGTGCGGACCCCAAAAGGCAGCATCCGTCCCTGAACAGCCTTTACGCCTGACCGGTCTACCCCGGCAAGCAGCTCTCGAACAGGCCGGTTCAACTGCGGATGGATGAGATCGGGGGCAAGATCGGCCAGTGGGACCAGCACGAAGGCTCGCTCCGCCAATCGCGGGTGCGGAACAGCCAACGCCTCTGATTGAAAGACCCAATCATCATAGAACAGGAGATCCAGGTCGATCAGGCGCGGACCATTGCGAAAGGTCGGCTGGCGGCCCAACTCAACTTCCAGATTCTTCAAGAAAGCGAGCACTTTTTCCGGCGGCAGTTGAGTCTCTGCTTCGATCACCTGGTTCAGGAATGACGGCTGATCCACGAACCCCCACGGCTCAGTCTCATAGACGGGGGATGCCCGGCAGACTTTTAATGCAGGGGCGAAACCGGCCAGCGCTGCGCGCAAATTTGCGGCGCGCTTCCCGAGGTTAGAACCCAGAGCGATATAGACGGTGTGTTTCTGATGCGGTTCTGTGCTCATCTACACACGCTCCACCAGGGTCGCAAGCCCTGTACTTTGCGGTCCGGTGCTGAGGAGAAGGCCAAAGCGCTGCTTTTCTTCTTCCAGGCGGCTGACCAGCGCGTGGAGCAGCGCGTAATCACCGCCGCGAACGGAGGAATTCAGCCAGCTTGCCGAAGGGAAGCCTTTATTCACCGCCTTATTCGCAGGCAGGCGCTCGGCAGCGAGCAGGTGCACGTCCGCCAGATCTTCTCCACTCTTCTCTATCACCGATCGTGCGGTTTCCAGAAATGCCTCCGGTGAACCGGCGCGCTGCTTCGAATCAAGCCCGATGGAAAAGCAGGCTGCGATACGCGCGCGGGGAGCCAGGTTATACCGGCCTACGGCTGCGGGCGAAGCCAGAAGCAGCGCGGTGACACGCTCGCCGCTGACCTGAGAGAGTAGAATGAGATCGCGCGCGCCGGTCTCGATCGAGCGAGCCGCATTCTGCAGAACAAAGTGAGAAATTAATGGGGCAACCGGCCATTGGAACCGGGCAATCTCAGCAGAAAACCCAACCTGATGAATGAGCGAAGTGAGCCAGTAGTCGGGATCGCCCCCACACCAGTGGATTTCCTGCAAACGCTGCGGCTGCAAACCGGCCTGCTTAAACAGGTCCAACAGTATCGGACGAGCCTGGTCAGCGATGGGTGCGCCGGATAAGGCGTTGTTCTCGCCCTGGCTCGCTGCAATTAGAAAAGCTTGACTCATTATCTACTCCCCTCGAACGGCGTTGATCAGATCAGCGAGCAAACCGTAGGCTGTCGTCTCAGGCCCCGGATTGCCTTCGACAATCCCCAGACCGGGCAGCACATCCAGCTCAAATTGAACGTAGGAACTGGTGCCATCAATGCTAAAAAGCGGCGAGGATGGGGCAATTCGTTCCGGCGCGACGCGGCCAACGACCCGGCCGTTTTCGCGGCGCGCGCTGCAAACCAGCTTCCAGCGCTCACCGGCCTGCCGGGCCTCCTCGATCATGCCCGGCGTAATCCCGCGGATGCCTTCGCGTTCGACTTCCTGCGGCTTGAGAGGATAGCCCATCAGCACCGTCGAAAGAGCCGCAACCTTAATCGCCGCGTCCCATCCGTCAATATCGGCGCTCGGGTCCGTCTCTGTGATCCCAATCGACTGGGCATACTGCACAGCAGCGTCAAATGAGCTGCCTTTTTCCAACAGGCCCAGCAGCAAATTGGTGCAGGAGTTCAATATCCCTTTAAAGCCGATCAGATTGGCTGCCGGAAGCGCGCCGCGAAACAGCGAGAATATCGGCGCGCCGTCCATCACCGCAGATTCGAATAAAAAGCGCCGGCCCTTTTTCGCTGCCAGCGCCTGCAGCTCGGGGTACGCATGGACGACAGGCCCCTTGTTTGCGGTGATCGCGTGCATCCCCTGCTCCAGCGCAGCGCGCAAATAGTCGCTGGCCGGCTTGCCCGTCAGGTGATTGACCGGCGTGTTCTCGAACAACACGTCCGCAGGGCAGGCGCGGATAAACGCAATCACATCCTCCGGCGTAGGATACGTTGAAAGCGAGTCAAGCGGCTGGCCGCTCTCTACCAGG
>Ga0134094_1002221_pt1 | contig 16892 bp, 19 predicted proteins | sample 5_1taG_FD_94458 | JGI IMG/M metagenome (GOLD analysis project Ga0134094, IMG submission 94458) | Switchgrass degrading microbial communities from high solid loading bioreactors in New Hampshire, USA - 5_19_20_110_A1 metaG | ecosystem: Engineered > Bioreactor > Semi-continuous > Anaerobic >... | reverse complement strand
GACGGCCCCTGCATTGACCGTTGAGTTGTGATCGGTGATTGCCAGCAGCTGAATTCCGCGCTGCAGCGCCTCATCGACAATCAGCGGAGGGATCATTTCAATCCCTGCGCAGGGCGATAGCAGGGTATGAACGTGCAGCTCGGCCCGGTATGTTTTCATCAATAAAAACCTGCCATCTGGTGGGCTGCCAGACCAGGGTCCGGCCCGCCTGGGGTTCCGCGGGCTGGTTTACTCGGTCCGCAGGCCCATTTCCCACAATCTCCCGGCAACATAAAAGGAAGAATGCGGGGTTGAAAGGAGGATAACATCCTCCTGATTTGCCTTCTGAATCGTCGCCTGGTCTGGTTCAGCACCTTCGGTGATGATCACCGCGCTCAGTTCAAGAAGCGCTGCGACAGCGACGATGTTCGAATGTGCTTGCAGGGTTACCCAGAGCGCTTGCCGGACGGCTTTCGCCATAACACAGCTTAACAGGTCTGAGACGTAGCCGGCCGATGGTGTTATGTCAGTGAAATCGCGGGGTTCTGTCAGCAGGGTTAAATCCAGTTCTTTAATGATCTCATCAAGCGTCATCTTATTAATTAGCGTCATTACTGCAGTTCTCCTTATCGGCTGTCGTCCCCTGGGTTGGCTGTAAATACAGCTTCATTTGCAGTCGGGTGCCTTTGCCCCAGGTCGATTCGAGCTTCATGCTGTCAACACATCGGCTGATGTTCGCAAGGCCCATCCCCGCGCCGAATCCCAGTTCGCGGATCTCTTCGCTGGCAGTCGAATAGCCCGGACGCATGGCAAGCTCGACGTCTTTAATGCCTGGGCCGTCATCCGTCGCTTCCATGGTGATCTGGTGGGGCTCAATCTCGACGCGGATCACGCCGCCGCGGGTCGTATGGATGATCAGGTTCATTTCCGCTTCATACGCGGCGATTCCGCAGCGCCGGGCGATCTGCGGGTTTCCGCCCAGGCGCAGCAGCGCGCGTTTGATGCAGCTTGAGGCATAACCCCCGTGCGTAAAATCGCCCTGTCGAATTGGATAGCGGAGGATCAGGCTGGTGCGGTCGGAAATGATATCCTCGAAAAGGTGGCTGGCACGGTAGCGACGCAGTTCTTCAACTTGATAATCTCGCTCCAGTGCCTTAAGTAGCCCCATGGTGATATCGCCTTTGGTCAAAATTCCGACCACGTTGTTCTCATCATCGAGAACGGGAAGCCGTCCATACCGCGAGCTGACGAAGAGTTTAAGCGCCTCGACAACCGGGTCAGTACTGCGCACGGTGACCAGGTTGCGCGACATGTACTGCTCGACAGTTGAGTCCATTTTTTGACTGATCAGGCAGTGGATCAGGTCTTCCAGGCTGATGATCCCCACCAGCTTGCCGTTTACAAGTACCGGCGCGCCAGATATGCGGGCCGTGCGGAACAACTCCAGCGCTTCAGACATGCGCATATCCGGCGTAAGCGCCTTGAGTTTGCGGGTCATTACCTCTCTAACCCGCAGTTCATAAGCCAGCTCTTCTACTCTGGTAATATTTTCTGCGTCTTGATCAGTAATGGGCCTTCGGCCAAGACTTCCGTCTTCATCCATCGGAACCTCAATAATTGATTTTCCGAGAAACGGATCCTTCCTGTCAGTTTCTACGGATCACTTCGCTTTGGATCAGTCTTCAATTTCGCAGGGACTTTGTTCTATGGGGCGTTCAAGGCTGACCAGCCCGGCGCCGTGCAGCCGTCCGCAGACCTCAAACATGCCGTACGGAGTAGAAATAAGGGGAACATTCTCTTCGTTTGCCAGCCGGATTGTTTCTGCCGGCGGGCGTTTTCCCCGCACCAGTACAATCGCGGCAACGTCTGCTAACTGAGCAGTGCGGACAACTTGCGGATTGCACAGGCCGGTCACCAGTACCGCTTCGGGCTGTACCGAAGCTAAAACGTCGCTCATCAAGTCTGCCCCAAAACCACCTTTGATTTCGCGGTGTAGATTGTTCGTTTTTGTTACCAAAGTTCCGTCGATCGTTCGGATTAAATCCCGAATATTCATATCCCTAGTCCCAATAAGTAATAACGAGTATTTATCAGCTTATGATTCCGTCATTATTCTACCCTTGAATAGTCCTGTAACGTTTCCTTATTTCGATGATAAATGTAACAAATTTCACAATCTTTTGCTGTTTCGAGGAAGAAGATCAGCCAGGCGGGCGCCTTCAGCCTGATCTCGAAAACGAGAATCAACCCGTTATGAGGTTAAACTTGTCATTCCTCTCATTGGACATTAAAATGGGTGTCATTGTATCCTTACAACATGTAGAAGAAATACACCGGTCAAAGGAAATTTATTATTGGAAAGGCAGCCATGAAGAAGATAATTCAACCCGTAAAAGGCACACGCGATTTTTACCCAGAAGATATGTCCGTCCGGTCCTGGCTGCTGAGTAAAATTCGTAAGGTATCAGAGCAGTTCGGCTATCAGGAATACGAAGGGCCTTACATCGAACGGCTTGAGCTTTATGCCGCAAAATCGGGTGAGGAGCTGGTCAAGAAGCAGGCTTATGTGTTTGAAGATCGGGGTGGGGATGAGATTGCACTTCGCCCTGAGATGACCCCCACGCTGGCGAGAATGATTGCCCAGCGGCAGAGAGAGCTGGTTTACCCGGCTCGCTGGTGGATGTTCGGCCCGTTCTGGCGTTACGAACAGCCGCAAAAAGGGCGTACCCGCGAGTTTTTCCAGTGGAATGCTGACATGATCAGCGCGAACACGCCCGAGTGCGACGCGGAGCTGATTGCCGTCGCGGCGGAATTTTTCAAAGCGTGCGGGTTGAAGCCAACCCAGGCGCGTATCGCCGTCAACAGCCGCCGCTTGATGGATCAGGAACTGGCAGAACTGGGAATCTCTGATGAAATGCGCCCGGTTGTCTTCCGCATCATCGACCGGCGCGACAAGATGTCAGCGCAGGCATGGGAAGAATACGCCCTGACGGCCGGTTTAACCCGCGAGCAGTTTGATGGCATTCTGCGGCTGCAGGCTGACCCCAACCTGTGGCAGAAGTCAGATGATCTGTGCCGCGCGTTCAAGGTGCTGGACAGCATGGGCGTGAGCGATTATGTCGAATTCGACCCGAAGATTATCCGCGGGCTGGATTACTATACCGGCATCGTCTTCGAAGCGCAGGACCGGGACGGCGGGCGGGCCATTCTCGGCGGTGGGCACTATGATAACCTGGTCAGCGACGTCGGCGGCGACCCGATTCCCGCTGTCGGCTTTGCCATGGGCGATGTGATGATCAGCATCGTTCTAGAAAAGTACGGGCTGCTGCCGGAGGTAAAGCGGATTCCAGCGGACATCCTGGTCACCGTTTTTGAAGAAGAATCTCTGGCTGATTCCTTTGGCTTGGCGGCTGATCTTCGCGCATCTGGGCTCAAGGTGGTGGTTTATCCGGAGGCGGTCAAGCTCCAGAAACAGTTCAAATATGCTGACCGCGCCGGCGTGCGCTACGTGTTAATTGCCGGGCCAGATGAGCGCGCCGCAGGGCAGGTGACCGTCAAATCCCTTCAGACGGGCGAGCAGGAGACCGTTGACCGGAGCCGAATTGCCGAAATTCTTGTTAAAAAGCTTGCCGAAGTGCCGTCAGTATGATAAAATACCCACCCGGTAGTTAGAAATACTGCTGCATGGTGCCTGTAGCTCAATGGCAGAGCGCCTCACTGTGGATGAGGAGGTTGAGGGTTCGAAACCGTCCAGGCACCCCACCAGACCGCTGAAAAGCGGTCTTTTTTTATCCCCGGGTTCTTCCCTACTTGTTATTAACCAGATAATTCGGATAATAAAACATACTTATATCTGCATCTTCACTGCACAGTTTGGATCATAGACCGTGTTCCTATGGAGGTGAAGAATGAATTATTTCCAACGCTATCTCGTGGAGGAGTTCGCAGAGGACTATCAGGAAGGGCGGATTTCGCGGCGTAAGGCGCTGAAGCTGATCGCTTCGGTCACCGGAAGTGCCGTCATCGCAAATTCGATTCTGGCTGCCTGCGCGCCGCCTCCTGAGTCGACCGAGCCAGGTGCTGGGGCTGTTGTTCCGGGCGATGAAATGGCGGCGACCGGAGCGGCTGAAGTCCCTGTGACCGGGGCTACCGGCACGCCGGAGTCTGCGCAGCCGGCTGCAGCTTCGACCGGAATGCCTGATGCGCAGGGTACGCCGGGCGCGCATGGGACCGTCATGCCCGACGACCCGTCCATTGAGGCGAGTGATGTGGAGTTCGCCGGCGAAGATGGAGCGACACTGCTGGGTTACCTGGCTCGCCCCGCAGGCGGCGACTCTTATGCGGTGACGCTGGTTTGCCACGAGAACCGCGGGCTGACCGAGCACATTAAAGATGTTACCCGCCGATTAGCCAAAGCCGGGTACGCTGCCCTGGCCGTCGATTTGCTTTCGCGCAGCGGCGGGACGAGTGCGCTGAGTGAAGAAGAGATCCCGGGTATTTTAGGCAATACGCCGCCCGAGCAGTTTGTGCAGGATTTTCGCAGCGGCTGGCGCTATATGCAGGAGCAGCCCTTTGCCGAGGCTGAACGGGTGGGTATGGTCGGATTCTGCTTTGGCGGCGGCGTCACATGGCGTATGGCTGTGGAAATGCCTGAGCTTCGCGCCGCAGTGCCGTTTTACGGGCCGCATCCGCCGATTGAAGAAGTTCCCAGAATTGAAGCCCCGGTGATGGCGATTTACGGCGAGCTGGATCAGCGCATTAACCAGGGCATTCCGGCGATTGAAGAGGCGATGCAGCAGAATAATAAAGTCTTTGAATATCACATCTACCCGAATGCTGACCACGCTTTCTTCAATGACACGGGGCAGCGATACAACCCTGAGGCCGCTCGCGACGCATGGGCGCGCACGCTGGCCTGGTTTGGCCAGTATCTGGCATGAGCCGCCGGCTGTAAGGGTCTATTGGTGGCAAGCTATCCGTTTTGGCTTGCCGCCAATGTTAAATCTCTCCGGCTAATGCCCTGCGCAGCGCCCTTTCGATGACATCCCAGGCTTTCCCGCGTTTAATCATCCCCGGCGTAAAGCGCAGCACCATCCAGCCGGCCATCTGCGCCTCGTTATATTTTTCGCAGTCGCCTTCGTAGCCCTCTCCGCGCACGTGCCGCCCGCCGGTCCACACGCCGCCTTCAATCTCAACCGCAATGAGTAAGTTGGGCCAGGCCAGGTCAAAACGCCACTTCCGCCGGCGGTGGAACATAAACTCCCGCTGCGGCAGGGGCAGACCTTCTAGCTGGATCTGCATGATCAGCGATTCGGCATAATCCAGTGGGGGCGGGCTGCTCTTTACCCTGCGCGATGGACCGGCTGCTTTGATCGACATGGAACCATTATAGAACATATTTTCAAAAATGGAAAGCCGGATTGGTTATTTTGGAAAGCGCCAAAAAAGCCTTCCACGAACGGCTTTGCCAAAGCTCGTGGAAGGCTCTCTGCTGTTGTGTAGAAAATACAGGACAGGTTTTCCTTAATTAAAATTTGCGATCGACAATATATTCCGCCAGCTCTTCAAGGGCGTAGCGCTCCGCACAGGCGGGCAGGCTGCGCAGATTTTCAAGACCGCGGGCGACGTATTGTTCAGCCTCCGCATGGCTGCGCTGAATTGCGTCGCTGTCGCGGATGGCGGTTAACAGGCAGTCGATCTGATCGTTATTCATACATTCGCCGTCGCGCAGGAGCTGCGCATAGCTATCGTTCGGATGGGTTTCAACATAATGCAGCGCAGGCAGGGTAACAATTCCCTGGCGCAGGTCGCCGCCGACAGGTTTGCCAATTGTGTTCTGGTCGCCGACGAAGTCCAGAATATCGTCGATGATCTGGAAAGCCATGCCGATTTCGTATCCATATCGGCGCGCCGCTTCGGCGGTCTGTTCATCTGCATTGCTGACCATCGCAGCTGCCCAGGCAGACGTCTCGAACAGGGAAGCTGTTTTGGCATAGATGCGCTTGTAATAGCTTTCGCGGTCGGCAGTGCAGCGGCTGCCCAGAAGCTGCGCGATCTCACCTTCGACAATCACCGTTAAGGTTTTCGAAAACAGCTTCATCACCGGTACAGAATTGGTCTCCGCGGCCAGTTTTGCCGCGCGGGCAAAAATAAAATCACCGGTAAGTACGGTTGCCCCAGGCGACCATTTTGCATTAAGGGTTGGCATTCCTCGCCGGAGCAGAGACCCGTCGATCAGGTCATCATGGACCAGTGTGGCTGTGTGAAGCATTTCGATTGCCGTAGCTATGGATAAGAGAGCATCCGGTGGAGCGCCAAGCATTTTGCCTGCCAGGATTGTCAACGCCGGGCGCACGCGCTTGCCGCCTGCTGAAATGAGGAGGTCCATGGCAGCGCGTATATCGGGGTGGTAGCCCTCTGCCTGCCTGCGCATCAGGTCTTCCACTTCCCGGAGTTCATCTTGAACAGAGGCAATAAATGAGACGGTTTTGTTCAAGGGTTTACTCCCACATAAAGAGCTGGGCCGCATTTTCCCAGGTTTGCTGAATAACGGTTTCCAACGGCCGGTGATGCAGCCCGGCAATTTTTTCGGCAACAAAAGCGACGTATGCTGGTTCATTTCGCCGGCCGCGGTAGGGATGCGGCGTTAAATAAGGTGCGTCTGTTTCAATTAGTAAATGATCTAAAGGCAGGCTGGCGGCAACTTCCTGCCGATCGACGGCGTTTTTAAATGTCACCGGTCCGCTAATGCCAATAAAAAAACCTTGCTCTATTGCCTGCTGAGCGGTGGAGCGCGTTCCGTCATAGGAGTGCAGCACGCCAGGCCTGTTTGCCAGGGGCGAACCGCGCTGCGCCAGCCGTTCGCGCCAGGCTGACAGATCCTGCCATAAGTCCTCGATCGAATCCCGATTATGGATCACAACCGGAAGTCCCAGCTCAGCAGCCAATTCTAGCTGCGCACGAAAGACTTCCCGCTGCAGCGGGCGAGGTGAGCGGTCGCGGTAATAGTCTAATCCAATTTCGCCAATTGCCGCAACTTTTGGATGCTGCGCCAGGTCTCGCAACTGATCCAGGGTCTGGTCATTCCAGGTGCTGGCGTCGCCTGGGTGGACGCCGACGGCTGCATAAAGCCTGGGGTGGCGCGAGGCCATCTCGATAGCTTTGCGGCTCGTTTCGACATCAATCCCAGGGATCAAGATGCGCTCGACGCCCTGTATCCAGGCCCGCTCGAGAATTTGCTCAAGCTCATCCTGGAACATATCAAGGTTCAAATGGCAGTGTGTATCAGTCAGAAAGCCCACTATTTGGTCCCACTTCTAATGTTAGTCGATATTTAGACATAACATCTCGAGAATGTGAGAATTGTAACGATTTAGACTATTATATCAAGGGAATAGAGAAGATGAAAGTTTTGATAGAGGTGAACGTGCTATAATCACACCTTAAATTAAGTGGTGAGCGGCAGCCTGCCGCTTCCACAGAGGATGGTGAAGGAGATTAGGGTAAATACGATGGATAGAATCTATTTTGATTATGCAGCGACAACGCCGGTCGATGATCGCGTATTAGCGGCAATGATGCCCTATTTCCGTGACGCCTTTGGCAACCCTTCATCGGTTCACCTATTTGGTCAGCGGGCGGAAGATGCCCTTGAGGCGGCGCGGCGCTCTGTGGCGGAGCAGATTCACGCGCGCCCTGAAGAGATAATTTTCACCTCCTGCGGTACGGAGAGTGATAACCTGGCGCTGCGCGGCGTTGCCTGGGAACGGCGCAAATCGGGCTGCCGGCATATTCTCATCAGCCCGGTGGAACACCACGCGGTGCTGCACACGGCCCACCAGCTGGCAGAGTTGAATGATTTTGAGGTTGATGAACTGCCGGTCGATGAATTTGGGCGGGTTGACCCCAGTGATGTAGCGGCTTCAATTCGCCCCGACACGGCGCTTGTGTCTGTGATTTACGCTAACAACGAAATTGGCACCATTAATCCGGTCGCTGAGATCGGCGCAGTCTGCCGCGAGCGGGGTGTTCCCTTCCACACCGACGCAGTTCAGGCTGCCGCTCACCTGCCGGTAGACGTCGAAGCCGGATCGATTGACCTGATGTCGATCGGGGCGCACAAATTTTACGGCCCAAAGGGAGTCGGCGCGTTATATGTGCGCCGTGGAACCCCCATTCTGCCCGTCCAAACCGGCGGAAAGCAGGAGAACGGGCTACGGGCCGGTACGCAAAACATTCCCTATATTGTCGGCCTGGCTGAAGCGCTGCGGCTGGCTCAGGAAGAGGCGGCAGCGTGGTCTGAGCGGATTGTGCCGCTGCGCGATCACCTGATTGGCGCGGTCTTAGAGGAAATTCCGCGCGCCAGGTTGACCGGCCACCCCACCCAGCGCTTGCCGAACCATGCCAGCTTTGTCTTTGAGGGTGTGGATGGAAATATGCTTCTGCAAATGCTGGATGCAGCCGGCTTTGCCTGCTCATCGGGCTCAGCCTGTAAGACAGGGAACCCGCAGCCCTCTGAAGTGCTCACGGCGCTTGGGCTGTCGCGGTCATGGGCGCTGGGCTCGCTGCGTGTGACGCTTGGTCGCAGCACCACGCCAGAACATATCGAGGCATTCGTGCGCGCTTTACCCAAAATTGTGCAGCGCGCACGGGCGCTCTCGTACTAGGATTGGAGTAAGATAGTAAGATGAGTGATACTCCCACTGTCGTCGTTGCGATGAGCGGCGGCGTGGATAGTTCCGTCGCAGCGGCTTTGCTCGTTGAGCGCGGCTACAATGTGATCGGTATGATGCTCCGCCTGTGGAGCGAGCCGGGCGCTGAAGGAGAAAACCGCTGCTGCACGCCCGATTCTATGGCGCTGGCCCGCCGGGTCGCAGCCAGTTTAGGCGTGCCGTTTTACGCTGTTGATGTTCAGGACCGCTTCCATGATGTAGTTGTGCAGCCCTTTTTGGATGGATATGTTCAAGGGGTCACGCCGAACCCCTGCATCTGGTGTAACCGGCATATCCGCTGGGGTTTTTTGATGGAATATGCTCAGGCGTTTGGCGCGGATTATATGGCTACCGGTCATTATGCCCGACTTGAAACTTCACCTGAAGGGCGGGTTCGCCTGCTGAGGGGCCTGGACCATGCAAAGGATCAATCCTATGTCCTCAGCGTGATTCCCCAGGCGCAGCTGCAGCGCACCTTGTTTCCAATTGGTGAATATGCCAAACCCGAGGTGCGCAACCTGGCGCGGAAATTCAATCTTCCGGTCGCTTCAAAGCCCGACAGCCAGGATCTGTGTTTTCTGGCAAACAGCGATTACCGTGACTTTTTAGCTCGCCATGCTCCGAGCGCGGTTCGGCCGGGGCCAATTGTCAACAGCGCAGGGCAGGTGGTCGGCGAGCATCAGGGACTGGCATTTTATACGATTGGTCAGCGCAAGGGGTTGGGGATTGCTGCCCCAGAGCCGCTCTATGTGCTGCGAAAGGATTTGCGAGAGAACCGGCTGGTTGTTGGCAGCGAGGCCGAGCTGGGCCGCCGTGCGCTGACCGCCATCGAGATTAACTGGATCGCCGGTTCGCCGCCGCCCGGCCCATTTCGTGCACAGGTAAAGATTCGTTACAAAGCCGTTGAAGCCTGGGCTGAAGTGACGCCAGACGGTCAGGATCAGGCGCGGGTTGTCTTCGATTCTCCGCTGCGAGATATCACCGCAGGACAGCGCGCCGTGTTTTATCAGGGAGAAGAATGCCTGGGTGGGGGAACCATCCAATCTCAGGAGGAACCATCATGACGCTGCCCGCATTGTTGTTTGGTTTTCTGGTTTCGAGCTTTTTAGGCGCAGCTTTCCATCTCTGGAAAGGCGGCGGATTGGGCCGCTTGCTGCTCTATCTGATCCTGGCCTGGGCCGGTTTTTGGGGCGGCCATCTCTTAGGCGACCGGTTGGGGCTGACGTTTGGCAGTGTCGGCGCGCTGCGAGTTGGCGCGGCAGTTATCACTGCTGCCGTCACGCTTTACGTCGGGTATTGGTTGAGCCTGGTCCGCACAGAAGAACCGCAGCGATAAGCCGCCAGAGCGTTTGAAAAGATCAATCGTTTCATCATTATCGATATCGAAATGTCTTATTTCTTATAGAGGAGTATCCCTTTGCCCTGGAAACAGCATGGAACCCACGCACAAGAAGGCGACCTGGTTCAACTGGTCGGCCTGAAACACAAGCATTTTCTCGTTCGCCTGCAAAGCGGCGGAGTATTTCAAACGCACCGCGGCGTGCTGCATCATGACGATATCATTGGCCTGCCCTGGGGATCACAGATCACCAGTCACAACGGCAGCCCGTTCTTCCTGCTCCAGCCGTCTCTCGCTGATCTGCTGCGCGAGATCAAGCGCGTGACGCAGATTCTTTACCCGAAGGATATCGGCTTCATCCTGGTCAGCATGGGAATCGGCCCGGGCCAGCATGTGCTAGAAGCCGGAACAGGATCAGGTGCAATGGCTGCCGCTTTTGCTTACGCGGTCGGCCCGCAGGGGCATGTGACTACCTACGAAGCGCGCGAACAGATGCAGTCCCTGGCGAAGGCAAACCTTGCCAGCCTGGGCCTGGATGACCGGGTTACCTTTAAACTGGGGAATGTGGAGCAGGGTTTTGAAGAGCGGGGCGTTGACGCCCTGTTCCTCGACCTGCCCAACCCGTTTGACTATATTCCTCAGGTGCGCGAAGCCCTCAAACCGGGTGGATTCTTTGGCTGTATCTTGCCAACCGTCCCGCAGGTGATGAAGCTGTTGACGGCCTTGCGCCAAAACCGGTTTGCCTTTATCGACGTGTGTGAAGTACTGTTGCGTTATTACAAACCTGAACCGAGCCGGTTTCGCCCAACAGACCGCATGGTCGCTCATACCGGCTACCTGATCTTTGCGCGTCCTGTGCTTCTCGATCCTGCGAAAGCAAACCAGGCGTTGATGAAAGAGGCGGGGTTGATTTCAGAGCTTGAGCCAGATGGCGAAGATGCAGTTACAGACTCGGCTGGTGATGAATTAGCCAGCCCAGAAGCGATGGAAGAATTTGAGGGGTAGGTGTGCTGGCAGGAACGTCTCGTGTCTTAACCGAGGAAGAGATCATCCGCCGCTTGAAACAACGGGCGGATCACCAGAAGCCGGACGGATCTGTGCATCCCCGCGCCGGGCTGCAAAATGAGCCCGGTTCATTGCAGCAGACCGCCGGAGCGCCGAAGCTGCGTAAGGCGGCAGTTCTGGTCCCGTTGATCTGGGATGAGGACCAGTGGCATCTACTGCTTACCCGGCGGACAGAGACGGTTGCCAACCACAAGGGCCAGGTTTCCTTTCCCGGCGGCTCTGCCGAACCGGGAGACGCCGGCCCCGAGGAAACGGCGCTGCGCGAAGCTTACGAAGAAATTGGCCTGCTTCCGCGTGATGTGACCATCCTTGGGCGGCTCTCCAGCCGCCCGACGGTCACAAATTTTGTCATTACGCCTGTCATTGGGCGAGTCCGCTGGCCTTACGAGTTTCGACTCTCACAAGAAGAGGTTGGGCGTGTCTTTACCATCCCGCTCGATTGGCTCGCCCAGCCGCAAAACCGCGAGGAACGCCCCAGAGTGCTGCCGGGCGTCGGGCGAGTAGAAAATGTGATCCACTTCCGGCCTTACGACGGTGAAATTCTTTGGGGCGCATCCGCCTGGATTGCAATGGACTTGCTGCGCGCTCTGCGGATTGTGACCGGATAGCTCCTCACCATCATTCAAACTGTAAACTGGCAACAAAAAACCGCTCCAACCGGAGCGGTTCTCTGTTGTTGAGGTAGATTATTCTTCTTCCTCTTCTTCTTTCTTGCCGCGTTCGATGACCTCAGGCTCAGCGCCCTCTTCAACGACCTCTTCCTCGACCTCTTCAGGCGCGGCGCCGGTCGCAACAACGATGGCTTCATCGCCGGGGGTCAGAATTTCAACGCCAGCGGGGACTTGCAAGTCGCGGACATAGATACCGCTCCCGATTTCGGTCAGGCTCGAAAGATCCACGACGATCTGCTCGGGCAGGTCACCCGGCAGGGCTTCGACGAGCACCTGGTTCAGGTTGGTGACGATTACCGCGTTGAAATCCTTGACAGCCGGGGCAACGCCCTCGGTATCAATACGCACTTCGGCTTTGATCTTCTCGGTCATCGAAACGACCTGAAAATCGACGTGGAGCAGCTTGTTCTTGAGGTAATCACGCTGCTTTTCGCGGACCAAAGCGGTATAGGGTTTACCGTCAACATTCACCGTGATGACTGTCGAAGAGGACAGCCGCGGGATGATCATTGAAGCCTCGTGCGCGTTGAGTGAAATTGCGATTGGTTCGACGTTGTGCCCGTAGAGCACTGCCGGCAGGAGCCCCTGGCGGCGCAGGGCTTTCACCTGTTTCCCCATCACGGTCCGGCGGGTTGCATTTATTACATGAGAATCAGCCATTCTTACTTCCTTTGGGCGCCTCTCACCTCGCTTTGTGAGGTTACCTTCGCCCGGTTGGGATTAAAAGATTGCGATAAAACGGTTCTGGTTTGTTATTTCGAACAAACCCGGGGAAGGATTTTAGCCTTCTTAGCCGCTTTCGTCAAGAGAGCCGCCTGGTAATTTTTCCTTACCCTTGACAATTTCGTTTGATCGATTGAGAATCGAACCGAACGATCGCGAATCTTGGAGGATATAAACATGAATGCAACGAAACGAGCCGCCCGGGTTTTGGTAATCCTGGCTTTGGTGATTATTCTGGCAGCCTGCAGCGCCCCCGCTACACCGATGGCAGCTGCCCCCACGCAGGATCTTGCCCCCGTTCGCACCGAAGCGGCTGCGACGGTCATCGCGAAGATCACCATTCAAGCGGCGCTCCAGCCGTCGGCAACGCCCGAAGCCACGCTTGAACCGCCGGAGCCGATTGTCATCACTGCCACCCCAGCGCCGGCTACCCTCACTGCTGAGACTCCGGATGAACCTGAGATCACCGAGCCAACAGCAACCCCCACGAGCGCCGTCGCAGCGCAATCGGGAACCAGCGGCAGCGCTGCTTATCCCACGCGAACACCGTCTGCACCGGATAATGCTGCTTTTATCCTGCAGTCGCCGGTCGATGGAACGGTCTTCTCACCCGGCGAAGACTTTGACGCTACGTGGACGATTATGAATACCGGGACGACCACCTGGACGACCAATTACAGTTACCGGCTGAGCGGTGGAACAGATTTCGCGGTCAATGATTATTACGGCTTGAAGGAAGAAGTTAAACCGGGCGAGCGGATTACGCTGGTTGCCGATATGGAAGCGCCGTCACAGGCAGGGCGCTACACCAGCAATTGGGACCTGCGCAATGAGAACGGCGATGTCTTCTTTAGATTTTATATTACGATAGTGGTGAATTAACCGGGCTGAAAATAAAAAGGCAGCGCCGCCAGTGAAAAATCACGCTGGCGGCGCTGCCTTTTTATAAGCCTAAACGCTTGTTGATGCGATTACCCAGGCCAGCCAGATTCCGTAGACTGCAAACCCAACGCCCGCCACGATGAAGACGATATCTACTGCGCGCAGCAGTTTATCAGAGGGATTCAGATCCAAAAAGATGCTGCGCAGGCCCGTCAGAGAATGGGCTATGACAAACACCAGGAACAAAACCTCCATGACCGGTACGATGGGGTTTTTAAAGTAGAGGATAACTTCTTCATAGGTGAGCAGGCCCTGCGGCGCGAGCAGGTGATTGACCACAAAATGGATACCGAGAAACACGACGATCAGCAGCCCGCTGATAATCTTAAACAGCCATAGCCAGGTGCTTTCGCGTGGTTTTGGAACAGAAGGGGTGTCAATCATATCGGCTCCTATACACTGAACATCTTGATCGCGAAAATAATCGTACCGACAACGGCGATCGCCATCATTCCGATGAAGATTTGACGCTGGCGGTGCGCGCCGATCCCAAAGCTGGTTATGGCGATGCGGATTCCGTTTAGCCCGTGAATGAGCCCTCCGGCGATGACCAGCATCTCGCCCACTTTAATGGCCGGTGAATGCGCCAGCCGGATGAAATCGTCATATGCCTGGGGGCCCTGGGCCAGTTTGCCGAGGACGATCAGGTGCATGTACAAATACAGGGTCAGTCCCAGCGCCGTGATCCGGTTGAGGGCAAACCCCAGGGTGCTGATACTGTGGCTGCGGGGATCAAACCAGCGCCAAAAATTTGCAGGAGTAGAAGCGTTTTTCATATCTGACACCTCTTATTTCCGACCGAACAGCTTTTTGATTCGATGCCCGATCACGCGCTTGCGCAAGTCCATGATCCGCCATCCCGGATCAACATTGGACGGGCAGACCGCGGTGCATTCGAAAGCACTGTGACACCGCCATACCCCATTCTCCTGGTCGACAAAGTCGAGCAGTTTGGGGTTGCGGGTGATGGAATAGCTGTGCTGCGCCCCGGCGAGGATTGCCGGCCCAAAATATTCAGGGGTGGTCAGCGAGATGGGGCAGGCGCTGATGCAGCATCCGCATTCAATGCAGTCCACCAGGCGTTCATAATCGCCGCCGTCGTCAGGATCTTTCTCATATCCCAGGTTCGCCTCATCGACCGGCGCAACCTGCCCAAATCGGGCTTGCTCCAGGCGGACATAAAAATCGCTCATGTCGACGACGAGGTCGCTGACGACCGGGAAGTTGCGCAGCGGCTCAACCCGCATTGTGCCGCCGTCGCGGGTAACGTCGCGAATGGGCGTAATGCAGGTCAGCTTCTCGGTGCCGTTGACGCGCATTCCGCAAGCTCCGCAAGTTGAGTGGTGGCATGCGTGCCTGAAAACCAGGCTGCGGTCATGGAATGCCCACACCCGTTCAATCGCATCTAGCACATATTCATCCGGATCCACCTCGAGCTGGAAAGACTGTGTATACGGTTTTGCGTCTCCCTTTTGCCGGGTGATGATCAGGGTTATGTTCCACTTTTCACTGTTCACAGTTCACTCCGCTCAGGAAAGATAGTAATTTCGGTAGGAAATTAACGGCGTTTCTCGGGTGACGCATTCGGCTCGAATACCCAACTTTTCACACACCACGTCGACCGTGGTCTCGGCCATTGCCCGGCAGGTGGTTGCTTTGCCGCCGGTGATGGTCACCAGCCCGTCGATATTGTCGGTTGCTTTGTGGTCGAAGCATTTGAAAGTGCGAGCCAGGCTGCGTCCGCTTTCACCCGATCCGACCAGCGGGCGGGCAGACATCCACCAACCGCGCTGATTGGTGCTTTTTACCGCCGGGACCAGCTCTACTGCGCAGCGATACATGAACTCGACCTGGTCTTCTTCGATCGGGATGTAATCGGCATCAGAAACCTCAAATGAAGTGGTGCCAATGCAGACCATACGCCGCTGAGGAATGAGGATGTCGCCGTCGCCAGGCGCGTTCAGCCGGTTTACGACCCGGTTGATCAGGCGCTGATCATAAGCCACCATGATGCCTGGGGTTGGCACAACAGATGCCTTTGCATTCACCATTTTGGTGATTGCCCCTGCCCACGCGCCGGTTGCATTAACGACCATATCGCCGTGGAGCTTGTATTTATGATTCGTGACGCGGTCCCAAACCTCTGCTCCGGTGACGTTCCCCTGCCCGTTCATGATTAGACCTGTCACCTCGTGATAGGGCCGGAACTCCGCGCCGTTCTTCTTTGCCGTGGCTGCAAAGGCGAGCGCGAGGCGCAGCGGATCGAACGTCCCATCCGGGACGGTATAGACCGCCAGCACATTGGGATTGAGATTTGGTTCCACTTTTAGCGCCTTGTCGACAGGGATCTTCTCAATTTCAATTCCACATTCCTGCGCGCCGGCTTCAAATAGAGGGGCATATTCGAGGTCGCTCTCATTTAAAGCGACAAAGTAGCCTCCGTTGAATTCGATGCACTGCTTGGCAATCTTTCTCAGTATTTTGTTTTCCTCAATGCATTCGACGGCTGATTCTTTATCGTTTACGCAATATCGACCGCCGCTGTGAAGCAGCCCGTGTGTGCGCCCTGAGGTGCCGGAAGCAATCTCACCACGATCGAGCACGGTGGCTCGGATCCCGCGCAAGGCCAGGTCGTGCGCAACCGCACAGCCTGTAAATCCTGCGCCAATTACAATTACATGGGGTTGATCTGGCATATGACACCTTTGTGATTTTTATAAATAGCTTGTTTTAATGGATTATACCTGCAATTTGACCGTTTTTTCACCTGATTGAACAGTAGTCCCGGCCGGTGAGCCGGCTAGCCGGCTGAACGACTGAAAAATAGGAACTCATACAGTCATCTCGTGTTAAAATTTTTAACAGTCTCATCCTGCTTTTAAATCTCGAATCAGGAGTACTTTCACATGGCTGACCAGCTTTGCCGCCTCCCATGGGGGAATGAAACTCTGTCATTAAAGATGCCTGAGAACTGGCACATTTCCGGTATTTTTGAACCAGCGACTGTAGGACCTGTAGCAGACGTTGCCATGGAAGCAGCCCGGGCAATTGCTTCTCCTTGTGGCTCGCCGGGATTATCCGACCGGGTAAAGCCTGGTATGAAAGTGGTTGTGGTGATGGATGACGGCAGCCGTCCGACGCCAGTCGCTGCCATTATGCCGCATGTACTTGCAGCGCTGGAGCAGGGCGGGGTATCACGTGAGGATATCACGCTTGTCCCTGCGCTGGGCGTACACCGCCCGATGGAAGCAGAGGAAATCTGTCACCGCGCCGGGACTGACAGCCTCAAATGGGAGAACCCCGACTGCGATGACCCGCAGAAACTGTCGTTTTTAGGCACGACGAGCCGCGGCACGCCGGTCTGGATTAACAAGACCGTTGCTGAAGCGGATTTCGTCGTATCAATTGGCTGCATTGAACCGACGAAATCCGCTTCAGCAACGGTCTTGTTAATCCAGACCG
>Ga0134094_1002210_pt1 | contig 16954 bp, 14 predicted proteins | sample 5_1taG_FD_94458 | JGI IMG/M metagenome (GOLD analysis project Ga0134094, IMG submission 94458) | Switchgrass degrading microbial communities from high solid loading bioreactors in New Hampshire, USA - 5_19_20_110_A1 metaG | ecosystem: Engineered > Bioreactor > Semi-continuous > Anaerobic >... | reverse complement strand
TCTAATCCGATTTTACAATGCAGGCGCCTGCCGCTTCGCAGGTTCAAATTTCAACGTTTCCGCGTTGATCGGTCGCCGGCGCTTCGTCTATATCAGAACTTTGGCCAGTTTTTTTCCTTCAGAAACGATGGTTCCGCTGCCGCCGGTCAGATTGGAAATCAGCGTCCTGACTTCCTGCGTATGTTCGGGCTCCATGACAAGCTCCAGAGTGACCTTGTCCTCAAAGGTTGTACTGGCAATGTAAAAGTTTCCCTTCGATGCCAGGTTCTGCAGTTTTCCGTGGAACGAATAGTCGAGCTTGACCGTAAGCACGTCCAGCTCTTTTACCGCGCATACGCCGGCGGCTTCCAGAGCCAGCTTTGCCGTTCCGGTATAAGCCCTTACCAGTCCTCCTGTTCCCAGCTTGATTCCGCCGAAATACCGCGTTATTACAATTGCGATATTTGTGATCCCTTCCTTCACCAGCATCTGAACGATGGGAGCTCCCGACGTTCCCTGCGGCTCTCCGTCGTCGCTGGCCCATTGAAGCTGGAATTTGTCTCCGATCACAAAGGCGGGTACGTTGTGGGTTGCTTCTTTATGCTTTGCGCGGATCTCCGTTATGAATTCCTCCGCTTCCTCCCTCGATTCCACCGGCTTCACATAGCCGATGAACCTGGATCGTTCAATAATTTGTTCGATTTCGGCTGCTTTCATTACGGTTTTATATTTAATCAAAAGGATCCCCCTTATCTTCGACCGTGCGACGGAAAAGTCCCGACTGGTTTTTATTGTAAATTATCGGATAAAAAACTGTTCAAACCGGCCGTATTCCTTTTTAGATATTTCCACATCGAACTTCGTTCCGTGTTCCCCGTGCTCCATCCGGATCACCCTTGCCTTGTCGCAAAGCCAGGACGATATGTCGCCCCGCGTATACGGAACCAGCATGGAAACGCGAACCCTATCGTCGAAAAGCTTTTTCTTGATCCTTTCGATCAGCCTTTCTATATTATCTCCCCGTGTTGCTGAAATATAAAGGGATTCTTGTCCGTTATGCGGCAGAGCCATTTCCGGGGCAATATCAATTTTATTGTAAACCATCAGCTTGTCCTTGCCGCCCGCTCCGATTTCATCAAGAACGGAATTGGTCACGCTGATGTGAAAATCATGGTCCGGATAGGAAGCGTCGACCACTTGCAGCAGGAGATCCGCATAGGTCACCTCTTCCAGCGTTGCCTTAAACGCTTTGATCAATGGATGGGGCAGCTTGCTCACAAAGCCCACGGTATCGATGAGGATGAATTCCTGGTCTTTATCCAGCTTTACTTTCCTCTGTGCCGTGTCCAGGGTCGCGAAAAGCATGTCTTTTTCCAGAACGGTTTTATTCTCCTTATCGGTCATCTGCAGCAGACGGTTCATTAAGGCGGATTTGCCGGAGTTGGTATAGCCCACCAGCGCGACCACGGGTATGCCTGATTTCTGGCGCCTCGCCCTCTGAATGCTCCGGTTGCTTTTTACCTCCTGCAGCTCCTTTTTTATTTCAGTTATCCGTCTTGAAATATGACGGCGGTCCGTTTCCAGCTTTTTTTCGCCGGGCCCCCGGGTACCGATGCCTGCGCCGAGCCTTGACAGCGCCTTGCCGAACCCTGTCAGCCGGGGCAGCCTGTACTGGAGCTGCGCCAGTTCAACCTGAAGCTTTCCTTCCCTGGAAACGGCCCGGGAAGCAAAGATATCCAGGATCAGCATGGTTCTGTCTATGACCCTGACCGCGAGCTTTTCTTCCAGGTTGCGAAGCTGCATTCCGGAGAGCTCGTCGTTGAAGATCACCGTGTCCGCCTCCATGGCGGCGCACATTTCCGCAAGCTCGTCCGCTTTCCCTTTTCCGATATATGTGGCCGCATCGGGGCGTTCCCTGTGCTGCACCATCTCGCCCGCCACGTCCACTCCCGCAGCCTCCGCCAGCGCCCACAGCTCTTGCATGGAATACGAAATATCCTTATCGAGCTGCAATCCCACAAGGATTGCCCGGTATTCCTCCTTTTTTATGATCGTATTATCCTCTGTAAATCTCAATTCAACACCTCTGTCTATCATTGTTTCCGGCGAAATCAAGGTCCCGGGAAGAAGTTGGTCGCGTCCATGGCGCTTCCCGGCGGCACGTTGATATAAGCTTCCGGAACCTCTCCCACGATCACCGCTTCGGCGATCAGTATCGTATGCTGCACCTCGATATTCTTGATGGAAAACGGGGCCAGCACTCTCGCCAGGCTCTCCATTTCCAGATATACCTTGTATTTCGTCTGGTTGATGCCCATGCTTTCGAATTCCGTTTTATAGTTCACCCTGGACATGCCGATGGGCAGCACCTTCAGGCTGATGCTGGGCCCGAACTGAGACAGGACCTGGCTTCCCAGGATACTGCCAACCGGAACGTCTATCTCTGTCGCTTCCTTCCATTGATATTGCTTCTGAACCCTTTGCGTCAGTTCCGTCGCGAGGCTGTTCATCGCCGCCGTATTTGATTCAACAAAGGTTATGTTACCGTCGCTGTCCGTTCTTATCGTCAGCAATTCCTTTACATCGTCGGGATTCAGGAACTGTTCCCGGACGGCATTGGTCACCGTCCGGGTTATCATCGACTTGACTTCAACCTCCGCGATGGCCGAAACATTGGGCTTTATGATATTTTCCGTATAAACGGCACTATAAACGGCCAGTACCAGCAGCAGCACCAGACAGATAAACCACTTTATGCTGTTTCCGTTTTTTCTATGTACTCTTTTCATGAAAAAAGGCCCCCATGTAATTCAGCATATGATACATGAGGGAAATATGTTACATATCAGAGTGTATTCCAAATAAATATTTTCAATCAGACTTGTCGGTTCTAAACGGCCGCATGCAGGACTTGCCGGGATGAATGCCCGAACAAGTCGATTCGCTAAGCTTCCAGCTTCTCCAGTTCTTCCATGAACTTGGTGTTCAGGATCTTGATATGGGTTCCCTTCATGCCAAGGGAGCGCGATTCGATGACTCCCGCGCTTTCCAGCTTTCTGAGGGCGTTCACGATAACGGACCTCGTTATGCCGGACCGGTCTGCGATTTTGCTTGCCACAAGCAGTCCTTCCGTGCCCTTCAGCTCGGAAAAGATCTGCTGTACCGCCTCGATTTCAGAGTAAGACAGGGTGCCGATGGCCATCTGAACCACCGCCCGTTTCCTGGCGTCTTCTTCAGCCTCAAGCGCTTTGCGCCGCTGGATTTCCAGTCCCACGACGGTTGCCCCGTATTCTCCGAGCACAAGGTCCTCGTCGTTGAATTCCGGGTGGTATCTCGTGAGAATGAGCGTTCCGAGCCGCTGCCCGCCGCCCAGGATCGGTATGATCGTGTGCAGCTTGTCATAGGTGTCGTAATCATATTTGAAGATCTCCAGCGCTTCCTCCGCCTTAAGGTTGGCTTCGGTTTCGACCACCTTCAGCAGGGCCTCGTTATATTCGTTGGGGAATTTTTCGCTGCCCGTTTCCGGATCGGTTATCGTCGAACTGTCAGACCTTATTTTATAATGAACTCCAATAACCTTGCCTTTTTTGTTGACGATATAGACGTTCGCATCCATCAGGTCGCTCAGGATCTGGCATAGGTCATTGAATGAAAATACCCCTGACGCGCTTTCCTGCAATACCCAGTTAAGCTTCCTCACCTTGGTTAATATATCTTTTTCCATTTGTGCCTCCGTTAAATATCTATATATTTTTACTCAATTGTCTAATTTATTTCAAATTGAATTATATATTAAATCTGTCAGATGGTAAACGAAATTTTTTTGATTGTTCAAAAAAGTTTCGTTTTTTGCAACAATTATTGGCAAATAATCGGCACTTCATTGCATATCACCAAAAACACCCCCGTTTCAGGGGGTGCTTAGACATTAACGCTCTTCAAATTCCATCGACGAAAAATTTGTGCTGCGTGTCATGCCGGGCTTTGGACGTTTCGACCTTATAAGATATATTTGTCAATATCGTCCTGCTGCAATTTATCGGCAAACTTCTCCTTGACATAATTTCTGTCGATGACGATTTCTTCCTGATCCATCTCCGGAATGTTGAAGGAGATGTCCTCAAGCAGCTTTTCCATTACGGTGTGCAGCCTTCTTGCGCCGATGTTTTCGGTCTGTTCGTTGGCCAGGTACGCCATGGTGGCGATCTCCTCCACCGCGTCGTCGGTAAAGGTCACCTTGATGCCTTCCGTTTCGAGGAGCATCTTATGCTGCTTGATCAAAGCGTTCTCCGGAACGGTAAGGATCTGGACAAAGGCCTCTTTGGTCAGGTTCTCCAGCTCTACCCGGATCGGGAACCGGCCCTGAAGCTCGGGGATCAGGTCCGTCGGTTTTGAAATATGAAACGCGCCTGCGCCGATAAACAGGATATGATCCGTCTTCACCGGGCCGTATTTCGTATTGACCACGCAGCCTTCCACGATAGGCAGGATGTCTCTCTGGACGCCTTCCCTCGATACGTCGGCTCCCGCGCGGTAACCGGAACCGGATGCGATCTTATCGATCTCGTCGATGAAGATGATGCCGTTCTGTTCGGCGTTTTCGAGGGCTTCCGAGATCACCTGATCCATATCGATCAGATTCTGCGCTTCCTGTTCTCTCAAGATCTTCCTGGCATCCTTGACGCGGACCTTCTTCTTTTTCTTTTTCGGCGGAATCATATCGCCGAAGATATTCCCGATTGCGATGCTCATTCCTTCGTTCCCAAGGTCAAGGGTGCCGGGCTTGGGCGTATCGTTGACCTCGATCTCGATGAACTGCTCTTCCAGAAGGCCGTCCTTGAGCTGCTGCCTCACCTGTTCTCTGGCCAGTTCAAGGTCGCCTTTCTCCGAAACATCGTCCTTTGTCCCCTGTCCCTGAGTTTGCTGATTCTGATAGTTCTGAAAACCTCCGCCCAGGATAAAGTCAAAGGGTCCCCTGACTCCGCCGGTGCCCTGCGGAGACTTTTTCTTGCTTGGTATGATGGCCTCGATGATCTTTTCGTTGGCGATCTCCTCGGCGATGGAATATTTCTCCTGCAGCCTCTTTTGTTTGGTAATGCGGATAGAGGCTTCAACCAGGTCCCTCACCATGGAATCCACATCGCGGCCTACATAACCGACCTCAGTGAACTTCGTCGCCTCCACCTTGACAAAAGGCGCGTCCATGAGCTTTGCCAGCCTTCTTGCGATCTCTGTCTTTCCAACGCCGGTAGGACCGATCATCAGGATATTCTTCGGTGTGATTTCCTCTCTCATCTCTTCGGGCAGGAGGCTTCTGCGGTATCTGTTGCGGAGCGCAACCGCCACGGACTTTTTCGCGCTGTCCTGTCCGATAATATATTTGTCAAGCTCCTTTACGATTTCTTTCGGAGTCATTGTGTGCAGTGAGCCCATCTCAATCCCTCCTACAGTTTCTCAATGGTTATATTGTTATTGGTATAGACACAGATCGAAGCCGCGATGTTCAAGGCCTCCCGAACGATTTCCTCGGCGCTCATGTCGGTATGCTTGTACAGCGCATTGGCCGCCGCAAAGGCAAAATTGCCGCCGGACCCGATGGCGATGAAGTTTTCATCCGGCTCGATTACCTCCCCGTTTCCGGATATGACGAGCAGGCTTTCCCTGTCCGCCGCCACCATAAGCGCCTCCAGATTCCTCATGATCTTATCCGATCTCCAGGTCTGCGCCAACGCCACCGCGGCGCGCTTCAGGTTGCCTGCATGCTCTTCCAGCTTTTTTTCAAACTTTTCCGTTAAGGCAAACGCGTCGGCAACGGAACCTGCAAATCCGGTGAGTACTGTATTTTTATAGATCTTACGGACTTTCTTCGCGGTGGACTTCACGATGGAAGTCTGCCCCATTGTAACTTGTCCGTCTCCCCCGATGCACACGTCATTTTCATTTCTTCTGACAGCAACTATGGTTGTCGCGTGAAAATGTTCCATTCAATATTCCTCCTTTATATACACCCAATATATACTCAAATTCCAAAAATGTCTTATTCGGAATCAATAATTACTTTTATACCCAAAAATAGCGATATCCAATCGATATCCGGGCGGAGCTCATTCCTTATACCCGCACGCTTCATTGGAGCACTGATAGCGCGATGTCTTTGTCTTTTTCTCCACCAGCAGCGAGGAGCAGTTAGGGCATTTCTTATCGATCGGCTTGTTCCAGTAGATCTTGCTGCATTCCGGATAGCCGCTGCATCCGTAAAAAACCCTGCCCTTCTTGCTCTTTCGCGCAATGATGTCCTTGCCGCAGTCAGGGCATTTTACGTTGATCTTGTTGAGGATGGGTTTGGCATTTTTGCATTCCGGATAACCCGAACAGGCCAGGAACTCGCCGAATCTGCCGTGTTTGATAACCATGGGCTTTCCGCAGAGCTCGCAGACCTCATCGGTCATTTCATCGCCGACGGTCACCTTCTCGATGGCTTCGTCTGCAACTTTCAGCTCCTGCTCCAGAATCTTATAGAAATCCGCAACAACGGACCTCCATTCCGTATTCTTAACCTCGATATCGTCCAGCTTGTCTTCCATATCCGCCGTAAAACCGACGTCTACGATTTCTTTAAAATAGGTCTCCATCAGATCCGTGACGACAAAGCCCAATTCCGTCGGCTTCAGCGCCTTCTTTTCCCTCGTAACATATTTCCGTTCGAGGAGTGTGGCGATGATGGGCGCATAGGTGCTGGGACGGCCGATATTCTTTTCTTCCAGTTCCTTTACGAGGGCCGCTTCCGTATAGCGGGAAGGAGGCTGGGTAAAGTTCTGCTCCGGAATGATTTCGACCAGGGTCGGATTATCGCCTTCCTTTAAGGGCGGCAGCATCTTTTCCTCGTCTTCTTCATTTATATTATTATATACTTTCAGATAGCCGTCAAACTTAAGTTTGGCACCGGAGGCTTTAAATAGATAATCCCCGTTGGACACCTCCACGCTCACGCTGTCATAAACGGCGGAGGCCATGCGGCTCGCAACAAACCTGGACCAGATGAGCCGGTAAAGATCATACTGGTCTTTAGTAAGGGACTCCCTGATATCGTCCGGATGCAGCGTCACAATGCTGGGCCGGATGGCTTCGTGGGCGTCCTGCACGTCTTTCTTTTTATTGGCATACACATGGTTTCCGAGATAGGCGGGTGAAAAGTTTTCTTTGATATAATCCGCCACAGCCTTCTGGGCTTCATCGGATATCCTGACGGAGTCGGTACGGATATAGGTGACAAGACCGATCGTCCCATGGCCTTTGATTTCGACCCCTTCGTACAGCTGCTGGGCGATGAGCATGGTCTTTTTTGTATTAAAGCCCAGCTTGGTCGAAGCCTCCTGCTGCAGGCTGCTTGTGGTAAAGGGAGGATACGGTTTTCTGACCTTTTCCTTTTCCTCGATTTTGGTGACAATGTAACGATCGGGATTCAGTTCAGATAAAATTTTATCCGCCTCCTCCTTTGAAGAGACGGTTATCTTCTTACCTTTATATTCGCCGAGCTTTACGTTGAATGTCTTCTTATCTTTTCCTTTAACTTTTCCGTCTTGCGCAAGAACGGCGGTAATGTTCCAGTATTCTTTCGGGATAAATTCCAAAATGGCCTTTTCCCTGTCGCAGATGAGCTTAAGCGCCGCAGATTGTACGCGCCCTGCGCTCAGTCCTCTCCTGACCTTGCGCCAGAGAAGCGGGCTGATTTTATATCCCACCAGCCGGTCGAGCACTCGCCTGGCCTGCTGTGCATCCACAAGCTTTTTGTCGATGGCCCTGGGCTGCTTGACCGCGTTCTGTATCGCGCCTTTTGTGATCTCATTGAATACGATCCTGCACGGTTCGTTTTCATCGATGCCCAGTATATGGGCAATGTGCCAGGAAATCGCCTCTCCTTCCCGGTCGGGGTCCGTCGCCAGATATATTTTCCCGGCATCCTTGGCTTCCTTCTTCATCGCTTTGATGATGTCGCCCTTACCCCTTATGGATATATATTCAGGTTCAAAGTTCTTTTCTATATCGATTCCCAGCTTGCTCTTGGGCAGATCTCTAATATGACCGACCGAAGCGATCACCTTATACTTGCTGCCCAAAAATTTGCTGATGGTTTTCGCCTTGGCCGGAGATTCGACGATTACCAGTTTTTTATCGGCCATATAAAGCCTCCTTTGATGTATTTCTCAAGCATCCGCCGAATATTCGACTGTGTAATCCGCGTTGATCCCTGTCAACCGATGCTTTCAAGAAGAGATTATATTTGTAAACTATTTATTTTGCAATAAAAATTTTTCCAAATGCTGTCTGCAGCAGGCCTTTCATCTCCAAGACGGTTACCGTGGCGTTGACGACGGACGCCGTCCTCCCGGTATCCCTGCAGATGAAATCCGTCGTCGTTTCCCCTGACTGCAGCACGTACTCGTAGATGGCCTTCTCATCCTTTCCCAGCTCCGTTTTCACGGCGGAATCCGGCGCCTGCCGCATAATTCCCAGCTCGTCGATGATATCGTCGAAGACGATGAGCGGCGTCGCGCCGTCTTTGATGAGTTTGTTCGTGCCGAAGCTGTATACACTATTTATATTCCCCGGCAAAGCGTAAATATTCCTTCCTTGATCCGCCGCATATTCGGCGGTGATCAGAGAACCGCTGGAAATGCCCGCTTCAACGACGATGGTACCCAGGCTCAATCCGCTGATGATCCGGTTTCTCAGCGGAAAGCGAAAAGGCAGGGGCGGCGTGCCGGGCTCATACTCGGAAAGTATTAAACCTTCCTTTAATATATCGTCTCTGAGCGCCCTGTTTGCGTCGGGGTAGCAGATATCTATGCCGCATCCGAGCACGGCGATGGTTTTTCCCTTGTTTTCAACCGCACCCTTATGCGCCCAGGAATCGACCCCATAGGCCATGCCGCTCACGACGACAATCCCGTATTCCGCAAGCTTTTTCGCAAATCCGTAGGCGGCCCATTTCCCGTAGGAGGTCGCTTTTCTCGCCCCGACTATAGCGATGGAAGGCTTGCTTGCAAGGGATATATCTCCGGCATAATAAAGGAGACCCGGCGGATCCGGGATGTATTTCAGCAGCTCGGGATAATCCCTGTCTCCGATTCTCACCTGTTTGATCATATCTGTCCTGATCTGGATGTAGTTCGTTCTCATAGCAAAGATCCCCTGCCGTCATTCCTCTCATTCTAATTTGCACCTACGGCTTTTTCCCAAGCTGCGCCGCCGTTACAGTCCGCGGTACATCTTGTCCAGACTGCGGTACCGTATCGCCTCGGCGATATGCCTGGCGCCGATCCTTTCGGCTCCTTCCATATCCGCGATGGTTCTCCCCATCTTTATGATCTTATGGTGCGCCCTCGCGCTGAGCGACAGCTGGCGGAATGCCGTCTCCAGAAGCCTTTTCGATTCCCTGTCCAGCGGGCAATATTTTTTGATTAACCCGGGCGTTAACTGTGAATTATATGATATTTCCTCGTGCCGGTACCGTTCCAGCTGGATTTGCCTCGCCGCCTCGACCTCGCGTCTCATCGCGTCAGAAGTTCTTATTTCAGGCCGGGCGGAAGCCGCGCCGTCCGCCATTTCCAGCCCGATCAGCTCCCGGTACCTGACCGGCAGGATCTCTATGTGCATGTCGATCCGGTCCAGCAGCGGTCCGGAAAGCTTCGACAGGTAATTTCGGATCTGCCACGGGGTGCAGCTGCATTCATGGGTCGGATCTCCAAAGTACCCGCAGGGGCACGGGTTCATGCTTGCGAGCAGCATGAACTTGGCGGGAAAAGCCGCCGCGCCCTTCACCCTGGATATAACGACCTTCTCATCCTCCAGCGGCTGCCGCAGCATTTCCAGCACGCTTCTTTTAAACTCCGGCAGTTCGTCGAGAAACAGGACTCCGAAATGCGCCAGGGATACTTCTCCCGGCTTGGGATTGCTCCCGCCTCCCACCAATGCGGCTCCCGACAGGGTGTGATGGGGCGCGCGGAAGGGTCTTGCCGTGATCATGGGCCGGTGGTCCGACAACTCTCCGGCGATACTGTAGATCTTAGTGACTTCCAGCTTCTCTTCATAGGTCATGGCCGGCAGGATCCCCGCCACTCTCCGGGCCATCATGGTTTTTCCCGAGCCGGGAGGTCCTATGAGCAAGACGTTGTGGGAGGCCGCCGCCGCGATCTGCAAGGCCCGCTTTACGGATTCCTGTCCCGCCACGTCGCTGAAGTCAGGGATTTCCTCGGCCGGTTTCGGCTGAGCACCGGGGCTTTTCCGATAGGGTTTGATCTCGAATCCTTCGTCGAAAAACGCCGTGATCTCCCATAGATTTTTCACGGGATACAGCAGAACGTCGTCCACGGCGGAGGCCTCTTCAGCATTGGCTGCCGGCAGCATGATCCGTTTGACGCCCCCGTTTCTAAGCCCGATCACCAGCGGCAGAGCCCCGTTGATCCGGTTCACGCTGCCGTCCAGGGACAGCTCTCCCAAAAAGGCGAATTCCGACGTCTTACCTGTCCGGATGAGACCCACGGAAATCATGACACCGACCGCGATGGGCAGATCAAAATGGGTTCCTTCTTTTCTGGTCCCCGCCGGCACCAGGTTGATGGTGATCCGTTTTGCGGGAAATTTAAAACCGGAATTGACGATTGCGGCGCGGATCCTTTCCTTTGCTTCCCTGACCGTCGCGTCGGGCAGTCCGACCACATTGAATGCCGGCAGTCCCGGCGACAGGTCCGTCTCCACCACCACCTGCTCCGACGCCAGTCCATACAGCGCCCCGCTTATTACCTGAGAATACATAACCGATCCCTTTCTGACACTCTTCGCACTAGCCGAAGACGTTTTCAATATGATGAATGTATACCGTTCCGTGCTGCATCAGGATTTCAATGACGTCAAGCCTTACGCCGCTGTGCTTTACCGGATGGGAGGAAGCGTAGTAAGCCGCCGCCCTTTTCAGGCGTTTTATCTTCAAGGCGGTAACAGACTCGCAGGGCAGCCCGAAGTTTAGGTTCCGCCTTGTCTTTACCTCGACAAATACCAGTTCCGTTCCATCCATGGCGATAATATCGATTTCTCCGGACCTGCACCGGAAATTCCGATCAACGATGGTATACCCCTTTTCCCTGAGATATTTTTCCGCGAGATCCTCGCCCCAGCATCCCAACTTCATCTGGCTTCCTCTGATAATTTACGATATACCACAATATACCATTTTATGTATATAATGTCAATGTCCGCTAAGAAAATCGATTCCTTAAATTAAGTGCTACTCATACAAGTGTGATTCCACTCTCTTCAACTCCTGTATGGTCTTAGAAATTAGGGGATTGTGTGAATAAAAGGGTTTAAAAATGAATCTTAACAACAAAGATCATGAAGATTGCAAACATTTCGGAGAAGGACATAAAACATCAATGCCGCCCAGTCCTATATCATGATGCTGGACGGCAAAGACGTGATCCTTGCTGCATACGAAAAATAAAAGCTGTGACGGGGCGGCTGCCGAAGCGCTATAGATTTAAAACATATTGGAACTCCGGATTGTTTTGCCTGACATACTCCATACTGCAGGATTCACCGTGACCGGGATAAATGACGGTCTCGTCGCTCCAAAGTTTATTGATTCTCCGGGCAGAGCTTGCCATTTCATCCAGCGAGCCGCCCTCCAAGTCGACCCTGCCGACTTCCACATAGAAAACAGTGTCTCCGGTAAACGCAAGCTTGCTTTGTTCCGAATAAAAGCACACGCTTCCCTTGGTGTGGCCCGGCGTATGGAGCACCTTTATCACTTCGTCTCCGAGCTTCAGCGTGTCTCCGTCCTCCAGCATGACGTCCACAGGCTTTTTATACGGAGCCGTGTCGGCTCTGTGAATATAGACCGGGCAGCCCGTGGCAGCCTTGATTTCCTCGACTCCGCCCACATGGTCATAATGATGATGCGTCAGCAGGATTCCCTTCATTTTAAGCCCCAAATCTTCAATGATCCTGAGAAACCTCCCGCCGTCATACCCGGGGTCTATCACGAAGCATTCCCCTTGCTCCCGGTCATAGACCACATAACCGTTGCTTTCCAGGCTCCCGCCAATCAATCTTACAATTTTCATAAACCGTTACCTCTGTTTCTTTGGTATATCTTTTAGGCCCGGCCTCCTCAGGCGCCGCGGAGATTCATCGCAGCGGCCCGAAAAAACGGGCATTGGGACGCCGCTTTTGTGCCTTGTTTAATATTTTATACGATCGGGACCAAAATAACAAATAGATAACAGAAAGTTGACAATATAAACACAAATAGTTATTGCTTTCCGTTTCAATAGTGGTACAATATACTTTATCGAAGTTCGCTGAATACTCCAAAGGGTTGATTTTCAAAACTTTTATATTTTTTTAGGGTTTTTATTATATCAGTCCGAAACGATTCCGCGTATGCGCAACTAAATTAGTAAGAGAGGTATTGCTGCAATGAAAATAGCGATCGCCGGAGCGGGAAAGCTGGGAATCAAGATTACGGAAGCTCTCCTTGGCGGGGATCATTCCATAACGATCATAGATAAGGACGAAGAGCTGCTGCAAAGGCTGAGCGGCCAGATGGATCTGATGACGATTGCAGGGAACGCAAAGCAGATCAGCCTGCTGGAAAGCATCGGGATCGATACATACGACTACCTGATTTCAGCCACCGATTCCGATGAAAAAAATATCGTGATCAGCAGCTTTGCGAAGAAGCTGGGATGCAAGAAAGTGATTGCCAGGGTTCGGGATCCGGAGCATATGAATCAGCTGGATTTCATCAAGGAAACCATGGATATCGATTATATCGTGAACCCTGATTTGTCCATAACCATCGAGATCTATAAATACCTGGTCGAAAAATACACGCTGAGCAACGGGATCTTCTCCAGCGGAAAGATCGCCCTCATCGAGTTCAATACGGATAAAATGCCAGAGATCATAGGCAAGACCGTTTTTTATGTCAACGAATCCTTCGGCAACATGCATGTGGTTTCGATCTCCAGGAACGGCAAGGTTATCATCCCCAAAAAAGATACGGAAATTATGAAGGATGATTTTTTGTATGTCGTCGGTGAGAAAAACCCCATCATGCGGCTCAGTTCACAGGTTCATGAAAAAGGGAAATACACGAACCTGCAGAAGGTCATGATCCTGGGCGGGGGAAAAACCGGCCTTTATCTTGCGAGCAAGCTTTCGGAATTCGGTGCTTCCGTCAAGATTATCGAAAAGGAGAAGTCCCGCTGCCAGTATCTGTCCAGCCATCTGGACGACGTCCTGGTGCTTCACGGCGACGCCACCGACATGACCCTGCTTGAAGAAGAAAACATCGACGAAATGGACGCCGTAGTTACCGCGACGGGCTTTGACGAGGAAAACCTGCTTTTGGCTCTGGTAGCCAAACAGCGCGGGGTCGAAGACGTGATCGCTAAGATAAGCAGGGAAAGCTATTCTTCGCTGATTGAAAGCATGGGCATCGACATGGCCCTGAATCCTCTGGATATGACCGCAAGCCACATCCTGCGGTTCATACAGGGCTCAAAGCGCGTGATCTCCTCCCAGTTGATACAGGGGCAGGCGGAAATGATAGAAATCATCGCCGACGATCATATGCGCCTTGCAAATCGGCCTATTGAAAATCTGGATCTGCCGGAAGGCGTCATCATTGCCGCAATCCACCGCGGTTCCGACGTGATCATCCCCGACGACGATACGGAAATAATAAAAGACGACAAGGTGATCATCATCTGTCTGCTGTCCAAAATCCCGGAACTTGAGAAATTTATCCGCGCCGGCAGGACAAGTTTATTCAAATAGAGGTGCCGCCAAAACCATGGTTTTAAATTACAGGGCCGTTTTCAAGCTCATCGGAATCATCACTTTGCTGCTGGCCGGTTTCATGCTTCCTCCCCTTTTCGTCTCCCTGTATTACGGGGAGGCCGCCGCGGCGGAAGCGTTTATCCGGACTATTGTCCCGATGCTGATCATCGGGGCGCTCATAACCCTGTTGGTGAAAGCGGATTTCAATCATTTGAAGATCCGCGACGGATATGTCACCGTCGCCTTGTGCTGGACCCTCGCATCCGTTCTCGGCGCCGTTCCTTTCGTCATTTCCGGATATATCCCGAACTTTATCGATGCGTTCTTCGAAACGGTTTCCGGCTTTACGACCACAGGAGCCTCCATCCTTGCCGATGTGGAAGTCCTGCCGAAAGGGCTGCTTTTCTGGCGTTCCTTTACCCATTGGATCGGCGGCATGGGAATTATCGTGTTTGCCATCGCACTACTTCCCATGCTTGGAATCAGCGGCCAGAGGATCGCCAGGGCGGAGGTGACGGGCCCCCTCTTCGGCAAACTGACGCCGAAGCTGACGGACAGTTCAAAGATTTTGTACATGATCTATATCGGCATGACCGTCCTGGAAATCCTTTTCCTTATGCTCGGAGGCATGGGCCCCTTTGATTCCATGATCCATACCTTCGGATCCGTGGGCACCGGGGGCTTTTCCAATTACAATGCCGGCGTCGCCCATTTCGATAATCCCTATTACGAATTGGTGATCGGTATTTTCATGATCCTGGCCGGGATAAACTTTACATTATATTATTATATTCTGAGGAGGCATTGGCGGGATTTCTTTTCCGACAACGAGCTGAGATGTTATCTGATCATCTTCAGTTCGGCGGTCGTGCTCATTGCATTGAACCTGTGGATGTCCGGAACCTGCGGCACCATATGGCAATCCCTGCGCCATTCCTTTTTCCAGAGCGCGTCCATCCTCACCACCACCGGCTTTGCTTCAATGAATTTCGATTTATGGCCCAGCTTCAGCAAAATGATTCTGTTTATTCTCATGTTCATCGGCGGTTGTTCTTTCTCCGCCGCAGGCGGAATGAAGGTTGTTCGCTTTGCGCTGCTGTTGAAGCTCATCCGGCGAGGAATTGCGATCCGCCTGCATCCGAAAGCGGTCATTTCCATAAAGCTGAACGGGAAGCCGATTCCGGCCGATACGGTTTCCGCCGCCGTAAACTTCGTGTTTCTCTATTTCGGCGTCTTTTTTACCGGAATGATCCTGCTTTCCCTTGAAAACCATGATCCCATCACCACGGCCAGCGCAGTAGCGGCATGCCTTGGCAATGTCGGTCACGGCTTCGGCCTGGTCGGACCTATGGTAAACTACGGTCTCTTTACGGACGCCTCGACATTGATGCTCGCGGTCATCATGCTGATCGGGCGCCTGGAGCTGTTTACGATCATCCTGCTCTTTACCAGGCAATTCTGGAATCCTGACCGGTGAGGTGGTTGACGATGTCTTTTAATTACAAGGCTGTTATCAGAATCCTCGGGTTCATTTCCGTAATTATCGGAGCGTCTATGGCGTTCTCCTTGTTTGTCGCATTGATCTACGGAGAAATGGAAACCGCCATTGCGTTCTTAAAATCCATGATTATCACGCTGTCCGCAGGCGGCCTCACCCTCTTTTTTGTCCGGACGGATTCCACGGTTCTCAAGATACGGGACGGCTACCTCATCGCAGCTTTATGCTGGTTTATCGCATCCGCTTTCGGGGCTTTACCCTATATGCTGTCCGGTGTGATCACTTCCTATGCAGACGCTTATTTCGAATCCGTATCGGGTTTTACCACAACCGGCGCAACGGTGGTCGGGGACCTTTCCGCATTGCCTAAGGCGATCCAGTTCTGGAGATCCTTCTCCCACTGGCTCGGCGCCATGGGAATCCTGATCCTGGCGATTTCCCTGCTTCCCGCGCTCGGAATCAGCGGCATGAGACTTGCCAGGGCTGAGGCTCCCGGACCCGCTATCGAAAAAATGTCCACCAGGATATCCGATTCCGCCCGAAAGCTGTATACCATATATATTTCATTAACCCTGATCGAAGTCGTACTGCTGATGTTGGGCGGTTTAAACCTCTTTGACGCCCTGATTCATACCTTCGGCAGCATCGGCTCCGGCGGCATTTCAAACTACAGCGACGGGATCTCGCATTTCAACAGCTTTTATGTGGAATTCATCGTTATATTCTTCAGTGTCGCCGCATCCGTCAATTTCGTACAGTACAATCATCTCCTTCAAAGGAAGTGGAAGGAGTTTTTCAAAGACGAGGAACTGCGCGTTTTCTTGACGATCCTGGTCGGTTCCTTTATTCTGATTGCCTTGAATTTATGGGCTACAGGCACCTACGGACCCGTTCTTTCTGCCAGGAAGGCCGCTTTCCAGGCAACCGCCTTTATGACCACATCCGGCTATTCCATCGGGGATTATACGATTTGGCCCTCCTTCAGCCAAACGATCCTGTTCTGCCTCATGCTCATCGGAGGATGCTCCGCTTCCACCGCCGGGTCCATGAAGGTTTTGAGGGTCATGATTCTGTTCAAGCTGATCGTTAGAGGCATGTACAAGCGCCTTCATCCCAATGCCGTGGTTCCAGTAAAGATCGGCAGCAGGATTATTTCCGCCGAAACCGTGTCAATGGTCAGTTCCTTTGCCATCCTGTATTTTACTATTTTTGTTTTCAGTTCCCTGATCGTGTCTCTGGATAACAACGACCTGCTGACGACCATAAGCGCCGTGGCCGGATCCCTGTCGAATACCGGACTGGGAATGGGGCTTTTGGGTCCGGATGGAAATTTCGCCGTTTTTTCCGTGCCCACGCGGCTGTATCTGTCAGTGCTCATGATTGCCGGCCGCCTGGAACTGTTCGCGATTATTCTTCTGCTGACTCCGTCCTTTTGGAAAGCGCGTTAGAATTCTTTTGCGCAAAATACCAAATGCGCGTGTTACAAAGAACGACAGGTTCATTAGTATGCAAACATATAATTAATAAAAAGGGGAAATCTAATCCTAGAGATTTCACTCTTTTTTATTTCGGCGCGGCAAACGCCGGTCAATATATTTCAAGGAGGCTTGATTATGCGAGTAAAAGAATTGA
>Ga0134094_1002201_pt1 | contig 17020 bp, 10 predicted proteins | sample 5_1taG_FD_94458 | JGI IMG/M metagenome (GOLD analysis project Ga0134094, IMG submission 94458) | Switchgrass degrading microbial communities from high solid loading bioreactors in New Hampshire, USA - 5_19_20_110_A1 metaG | ecosystem: Engineered > Bioreactor > Semi-continuous > Anaerobic >... | reverse complement strand
TTGAGCATTCACAACTTCCTGCGACGAGGACAGCAGGAAGATCTGAACATCATGTCCCATATGTCCTTCTGGATAAAGGCTGACGCAAGGATTTCCCTGAAGAACAGCCTCTTATACAGAGCAAAATTATTATCAAATTAACAAGATTGTCCATATTTATTTTATATTTTTTTATATATAATGATAGATACCAAGAAGTTTTCCCATAAGTTACCTAATTTGAAATTACTTCTCACTACAACAAGGCAGCTTCCATTTCTGGTTTCAAGTCAAACTGCGGTATACTCTTTTATTTTCGTTATGGGCGCTTTTATTGGTTGTAATTTATAATTCGCTCAGGAGTAACCGGCCTTCAAGCAAACTAACTGGATTGTAAAACTGCATAAATCAAGTACGTCCAGTCTTATTGAAATAAGATTGATCTTTCATATTGTTTACCTTGCAATAAGTTTCAGACCTGTCGGCTCCGTGCCAATAAGAGCGGGGGAAGGAGGGGATGATGAGGCGGAACCGTCAGGGCAGGAAGAGGCAGGTATTTAATAACCAAGAAGGAGGTAAAAAGTATGAAAGGTATCAATAATTTCAGAAGCCTGACTGTTGTACTTGTACTTATTTTCAGTCTGCTGCTTGGCGGGGTTTCATTCACTCTTAACTCCAATGCAAATGAAATTCCCGTTTGGGACCCCGACACAGTTTACCATGGAGGGGACCTGGTATTCTGGAACGGAAAGATATGGCAGGCCCAGTGGTGGACATTGGGTGAAGAACCGGGAACAACAGGCGAATGGGGAGTATGGAGGCTTTATGAAGGCCAGCCGACACCCACGCCGTCACCGTCACCCACTCCTGAACCGACACCTCCAGCCGGTTTGAGGGAATGGGACCCCAATACCGTATATGTAAAGGGAGATCTTGTCCACTGGAAAGGTTATATTTGGGAAGCCCAGTGGTGGACATTGGGTGAGGAGCCAGCAAGAGTTTGCTTTCGGCAATAGGGGAGGCTGCAAGGGAGTAGATAAAATCGGTGACCCTTACTGCCAACTGGGGACCGTACAATAAGGCTACATGGACGGCGGTCAACGGATCACACACAGTAACCGCATGGGTCGATGACGTGGACAGGATACCCGAATCCAATGAAAACAACAATCAGTTCAGTGAGAACTTGAACATAGGCTCTGGTCCGACACCTACACCGACGCCGACGTCAAGTCCGACACCCACACCCACACCTCCACCGGTAACGCCGCCTCCTGCAGGAAACCGGGGCGCAACAATGCCTTATACGAGATATGAATCAGAAGATGGTGTCTATGGGGGAGGAGCAGTTTTAAGAGCAGCCCTTGACTTCGATATCTATAATACTGCCTCCGAAGCTTCAAATCAGAGATATGTCGCGCTTCCGTCCAATGGTTCCTATGTCCAGTGGACAGTCAATGAACATGCATCAGGCATAACCATGAGGTTCACTATGCCGGATTCAAGTGACGGTATGGGATTAAACGGCTCACTGGACATTTTCGTCAACGGAGTAAAAGTAAAAACAGTCCAATTATCATCCTACTGGTCGTGGCAATATTTCTACGGTGATCATCCGACCGATACACCCGGAGGAGAGCCAAGATTCCGTTTCGATGAAGTGCACTTCAGGCTCAATCAGGAATTAAAGCCCGGGGATATACTCAGGATTCAAAAGACCAATGGCGACTGGATAGAATATGGCGTTGATTTTGTAGAAATCGAACCTGTGCCGGCTCCGATACCGAAACCTGCGAATGCATATTCAGTGGTTGACTTTGGCGCAACTCCGAATGACGATATAGATGACCTGCCTGCATTCATGGCCTGTGTAAGCGCAGCCGACGCAGCAGGAAAAGATGTTTACATTCCTGAAGGAAGGTTCGTATTGAACGGAATATGGAGAATAGGCGCTTCAAATATCAAGATAATGGGTGCAGGAATCTGGTACACCGAGATTCACTTCCCGTCATCCCAACCGGCCAGCGGCGGTATTTCGGGTGATGATTCATGCTCAGGCCTGGAGTTCTGCCACGTGTATCTGAGTTCAATGCTGAGGTCCAGATATAATCAGCAGGCAATTTACAAGTGCTTCATGGATACCTTCGGAACCAATTCCTATATACATGATATCTGGCAGGAGCATTTCGAATGTGGTTTCTGGATCGGCGACTATGATTCTCCCATAGTTGTGACAGACGGTCTGGTAATCGCAAACAGCCGTATCAGGAATAACCTGGCTGACGGCGTGAATTTCTGTCAGGGAACCAAAAACTCGACCGTTATCAACTGCAGTGTCAGGAATAACGGTGATGACGGACTTGCAATCTGGCCCGACAGTACACTTGGTGCTCCAATGGGAGTGAATAACACATTCCAGTACAATACCATAGAAAACAACTGGAGAGCAGGAAGTATAGCCATTTTCGGCGGCAGCGGACATCAGGTGCATCACAACTATATCAAGGACGGTTACAGGGGTTCCGGCATCAGGATGAACACTGTGTTCCCCGGATATCACTTTGAGAACAATACCGGAATACATATTTATGAAAACACCATTGTAAACTGCGGTACCAGCAAGGACTGCTACAATGGTGAACGCGGAGCAATTGACCTTGAGGCATCAACTGTGTCAATAAGGAACGTTACTTTTGAAAACATTGATATATACAATTCACAGCGGGATGCCATACAAATAGGTTACCCGGGTGGTTTCAGCGGAATTGTCTTCAACAATATCACCATTGACGGCACGGGGCTGGATAATATAACAACTTCGAGATTTACCATACCGCATGAAGGAAAAGCCATTATGGTATATACAAGTAACGGTACGGCGATTTTTAACAATCTCGTAATGCGGAATATCGAAGCGGAGGACCCGTTCCTCGTGCAACCGGGCTTCCAGCTTATTATTAACTGATTGTTTAAACACTCGCCCTGATAGCATCATTTTAGCCGCTGGGGGCGTAAAGCCTTCGGCGGCATTTTTAATGCACTGATCATGAAATGTAGTATCAGTTTAACATGAAATTAAAAAAACGGTAAATATCCAGGCAGGAAAAACCTGTCTGTGTCGAATATATATTATGGAGGTTGTTACCAGGAAATCCATTGGCGGCAGAAACATGAAGATACCGGGAAAGGGGCAAAAGTAATGAAGGGCAATGGCCTCAAAAGGGTAAAACCCGTACTTGTTTTTATCTTCAGTCTTCTTCTTGTCGGGATACCTTCCGATGCAAATACAGAAGGCGGATGGACAGGTTACTTCTGCGCGTGGGGAAGAAGAAACATAAAAATAATTGATCTTACTTCAGTCACTGAGCCATCATCAGTCCCGTCACCAACAAATGAACCGTCCCATGAACCGGTTGTTGAACGTCCGCAATTCGGCTTGCCACAGGAACGTTATGAAGCAGGGATAGCTGTATCCATATCTTCTCCCACAGAGGGAGCGACTATAAGATATACTGTTGACGGAAGCGAGCCGGATGAAACATCTGAGATATATACAGAACCTTTAAATATTTCTGAAACAACCACTATTAAAGCGAGGGCTTCAAAATGGGTATGAGACCATCAGAGACTGTAACCGCAACCTACTGGATCGGAGAAGATCCGCCATGGTATGACGACAGATTCAAAGCGGTAGGATATTTCCCCGACTGGTCAGGGGACAAACTTGACAGGATACGGTTCGATATTGTAACTCACATAAACTATGCCTTTGCCATCCCGACTGCGGACGGGACACTGCGTCCGCTGGGAAATCCCCGGCTTGCCCGGGACCTGGTAGCCGAGGCCCATAAAAATAATGTCAAGGTACTGATTGCCGTCGGCGGCTGGTCATATAACGGGGTACCGCTTGAGAGCACCTTTGTACAGGCAACCAGCACTGATGAAAAGATACAGAAACTTGCAGATTCCATTATTGCCATGGTAGAGGAATATGGGTTCGATGGCGTTGATATGGACTGGGAGCATCCAAGGTACGGCAAGGCATCACAGAAACAGTATGAAAAGCTCATGCTGAGGCTCAGGGAAATACTGAAAAGCGAGAATAAACTGCTGACTGCCGCCGTGCTCGGCGGAGTAAGCCCTGACGGTTATGTATTACGGGATGCTGCGGCTCATACCGATGCAGTCCTCAATGCGGTGGACTGGATAAATGTAATGGCTTATGACGGTGGAGACGGAGAAAAACATTCATCTTATGATTTTGCCGTCAATTGTGCGCTATATTGGCGGGATACCAGAAAAATGCCGGCCGGAAAGGTAGTACTGGGAGTGCCTTTCTACGCCAGACCTTCCTGGGCTTCCTATGATCAGATATTGCAGTCAGATCCTGAAGCCTATAACACTGACACGTCAATGGTAAAAGGAGTTACCGATTACTATAATGGCATTCCCACCATCAAGGCGAAGACGGTCTGGGCCATGGAGAATGTCGGCGGGATTATGATATGGGAATTAAGCCAGGATACCACCGATGAGAGCAGAAGTTTGCTTGCGGCAATAGGGGAAGCCGCTGCGCAAAAGTAAGCATGCCACAGTTACGGGATTTAAAAAGATACCATGATGGGCCTTCCTGCATCCTTGCTGCAGGAAGATCCGGACATCATGTTCAAAGATGGGATAGGAACCGTACCTTGCCCCTACAGTATACTTGTCATCATCTGATATCCCTCGATGACGCCTCCTGACACAGGGGGCAGGTTTGATCCCAGGAAACATGACCTGAATACGGCATTTAACCCGTATTTCATTCTCAGGCTGTCAATTGTGTCGTCAAGCTTTTTCTTTCTCTCATTATAGCCTTCAAAAATACTTATCTGCAAAAAATCACAGGGCACCAGTTCCGATACCCTTACGCCCATTCCGCGCAGGGGCTTGCCGGACCACATCTCATCCATCAATTTGCCTGCAATTTGATAGATTTTCATTGTATTGTCTGTCGCCATGAAGGTTTTGCACTGATGGCTCCAGTACTGCAGATCAGTTCCCCGGAGGGTGACCGAGACGAGCTTTGCGCAGAACCCTGCCTGCCTTAGCCTCATGCCGACCATTTCGCAAAGCGAAAGGAGCACTTTTAGGGCTTCGTCCTTTGAGTAAATGTCAAAAGGACTGGTACAGCTGTTGCCTATTCCTTTTATGGGGGGACGCATGTCCGATGATACCGCGGAATCTTCGATCCCATTGGCGTATTTCTGAATGAGGATACCCCAGCTTTTTAAGTGGAAACGCAAAAGCTCGGTATCGGCCTGCGCCAGTTGGCCGATGGTGAAAATATTCAGTCTGTGGAGCTTGGAGGCAGTGGCATGGCCGACACCATAGAGATCCTTTACCGGGAGGGGCCATAACTTTTCTTTCATTTCTTCTTCCGACAGGACAGTATGGACCATATCGGGTTTTTGCAGCTCTCCGGCCATTTTGGCAAGAAGTTTGTTTTTTGCTATGCCTATATTTACAGTGAAACCAAGCTCTTTCTTGATCCTTTCTTTCAGGGTATGGGCGGCATTGACGGGATCTCCATATATTCTTTCCATGCCTGTATAATCGATGAAAGCTTCATCAATGCTGAAAACCTGAACGTTGGGAGAAAAATCACGCAAGATCTCAAGCAGGGCTTTATGGCACTGCATATAGAGATAATAATTAGTGGGCACCACTACCAACCGGGGGCATTTCTGTCGGGCTGAAAACAAAGTTTCTCCGGTCTTGATGCCGTATTTTTTCGCAGGGCCGCTTTTGGCAAGCACAATTCCATGCCTGCTTTCCTCGTCGCCGCCTACTACCGACGGAATGTCCCGAAGATCTTCACTGGCTCCGTGTTGAAGCCTATAAGCGGCTTCCCAGCTCAGATATGCACTGTTGACATCTATATGCATTATGATTCTCGCCATGCTTCCGCTCCTTGAAAGACACTGTTTTTTGCACCACTTTTATTTTATATCCAAACATATGTTCTGTAAACAGCCAAAAATTTGAAACCGGCAAGCAGGGAGGTAAAATTACAGCAGCGCAAAAACAAAAGTGGCCGGAAGAGTTTTCATCTTCCTGCCACTTTATTTTTACTGCCCTTACAGGCAGCAAGGGGGGAAAGCTACCGGTAACAGGCAGTAAGAAAGCTGTTAAAGTGAAAACCGGACTTGGAATTTTGATGTAAATCTCTGCAAAATTGCGGCTACCTGGCATCTTTTTGCAGGACCTTTGGGCTCAAGCCTGCCGTCTCCGGTTCCCACTATGATATTTTCAGCAATGGCCCATCCCATGGCCTTTCTGGCTCCAGTGCCTGTTTCCTGCCAGTCGGCAAAGCTCCGTAGGTCTGCTGCTGCAGATGAATCATATCCTTTTACTATTGCATAATTCATAAGGATCAAGGCCATTTGCTCACGGGTAACGGGATCATCCGGTCCGAACAAACCATTGCCGTATCCCAACACAATTTTGTTTTCGGCTGCCCAGGCGATTGCCTCTGTATACCATTCTCCGGCAGGGACGTCGGTGAAAGGGTTGCCTTTTGCCTCAGGTTTTCCTTCAAGGCGCCACAGTACTGTGACAAGCATTGCCCGGGTCATAGTGTCCTCAGGACTGAAGGTGGTACTTCCGGTACCGAAGAACAGGCCATTTGCATAGACAAATGAGACACTGTCAAAATACCAGCTTTCACGGTCAACATCTTCAAAGGGGAGGTAACCTATGACAAACATGGATAAGTGATTGACCGTAAATGTCACGCTGCCGGTATTATAGTCATATTGACCTGTGACAGGTTCAAGAATTCCTTTGTCGTTCAGATACCAGACCACAACGGCTTCAGGATTTTCACCAGGCTTCAGTGTATATGGTATTTTCACCGTAATGATGCCGCCGTTCAATCCGGTAACGGATTTGCCGTCTGCCTCAACAGTAATGTCAATTACAGGTCTGTCACCAACAAGAGCCTTTTGTTCTTCGGTGAGGTTTTCTTTGTTCACTCTGACTGCCCTTAAGGTTATTTCATCTGCAGCGACGTCCCCCATAAATTCAAAGGCGGTCCTGTCAAATGTCAGTTCGGCATCAGGCAGTCTTACGGAAAACTCCTCTGTTCCATCGGAATCTGACAATGCTTTGAATACATCTGCAGTAAGAACCGCGCCTGCAATATCTTCAACCGAACTCAAATCAACCTGTAGTTTCCCGGGGAAAGCAAGTAAATCCATAAGTGTATCGATATCAATATCCGGCCGTACTAAACCGTCAGATACAGTGGCATTAACTTCAATGCTGTTTTCGCCTGCAAATACCTGTACTGATGTTTTCTCTCCGGGAGTTTCATCATCCGGAATGACTATGGGACCTCCTCCGCCCGGACCGCCTGAACCGCCATTATCATCGTTATCATTGTTGTCTCCATTCTCCGGAGGTACCAATTCAAACTCCACATTTACAGTTACATCAGAAGGAGGCATTATGAAGCTGTATGTCAGCAGGTCTGCCGAAACGGGCTCATTGAGAGTTCCGTTATCAAGGGTAAGCCCGGCTAATTTATGATTTTCAGTACTTCATAGCAGACAACATCGTCCTTGTTTATTTCTTTGACAAATATGGCAGCGTCCGTAGTTACACTATTCCTTATAACATTTTCCAGGTGTCCGGCATCGGTGCCGTATCCATCCTTTTAATCTGCAGCCACTACTTTTAATCTGTATGTGGCGCCAATGACTGTAAATGTTCCGGGAACAAAGGTGATACTGTAATTGTTGTACAATTTGCTGTAGTCCGTTCCGACACTGACGTGCGGCGCAGCATGAACTTTATAGTTTCCAGGATCCATGCCGTTTTTCAGTTGTACCATGTTGCCTGCCGAGTTGAAGGCAATCAGGTCAAGGTCAAGCGCATCAAGCTCATAATCTGTAAGATCATGGCTGTATATTCCCGGGAGGTTTTCTTCAACGGTTTCGGAGCTTACGTCAGTCCTGTTCTCAACGTAAATGGTTACCGGTTTTTTGCGCACTTCGAAATCACAGGTTGCATAAACAGAATCCGGTGTTGTTGCGGATACAGCCCGCAGTGTGTAGCCTCCTACATTGGGGGATTTGCTGCCTGCCGCAAATTCAGATTCGGTTGCTGACGCAATTTCAAACAGCATGTATTTGATATTTTCGCTGACAGGTATCCTGATTACGCCTTCGGAACTTTTTTCGATCTTTTCAAGTTTCGGATATATAATATCACCGTATACAAACTGTGTTACAGAATCGCCATCAGGCGAAGCTGACAGGGACAGTCTGTAGTCAGAAGCTTCTCCGATTACCACAAGCACTTCGTCTTTAATTTCAAGATCCTTGAATACCCGGCTTCCGGCATAGTAGGCAGTGACAGTATAAACCCCGGCGGGAAGCTCAGGAATTTCAAGTGTGGCTGAAGAATAACGCCGTTCTATTCCGCCAAGGAGTTTGGTATCCTGGGAAGTTACCAGCGGCACGGTTTCACTGTACTTGTAATCCGTTCCTGAAACGGTAAAAGTGACATTTCCGGCAGGCGCCGCTATATGGTTGGTATTTGCCGAATGAAGCTCTATGCTGGCTTTAAGGCCCCTTATTGTGTCATCGCCAGGGTTGATAACTTCTTTTGCTGTAAACAGACTGCAAGTGGGGGTGCGCTTGAAATATGCTGTGGTAATTACCTCTGAATAGGCTGATATATAATATTCTTTTCCGGTATTCTCGTCGTAGTATATGGCGTTCACGCGGCACCTGTATGAACCAATATCTGCAGTGCCCGCGTTGGATATGGTAAGTTCATTGGAGGTTATCGCAAGATTTGCCCATTGTCCGTCAACCAGCTTCTGCCAGCGGTAATCCAGAGCTTTATATGCTTCAGGATTTTCAACAACAGCGACAACGGTGCTGTCGGCATCGGGGTAGACAGGCATCATGCCGTCTTCAAGTCCTTCTATCCTGATTACAGGGTATCCAACTTCTGTTTTGGTGCGGCATACAATAGGCTGGCTGTATATGCTTTCTTTAGGGTTGGCTGCGCGTACAGCCTTTATCTGATAGTAATAGTCGGTATACGGGCTGAGATTTGTATCCGTGAAGCTGAAATAGTAGGTTCCAGTTTCCTCATCATACCTTTCTGCCGCGTTGAACGGCACAAAAGCTATCTCATAGCTTCCGGCTCCGTCAGGGAATTCAAAATAACGGTAGATTTTAAAGCCGGCTATTGTCTTGTCATAGCTCCATGTGAGCACCACCGAATCGGAAGTTGATCTTGAAACATCCTGTGCAAAATCCCTGGGAAGCTGAGGAGGGGAGCTCACATCACTTACAATATAGCTTACTACGGGGAAAGACAGTTTTCCGTCATTGTACTTATAGCAGAATATTTTCCAGTTCATTCCGTACCCGTATGGCTGCGCTTCGATGGGCATGTTATACAATTCACCTGAGAATGAACTGCCGCTTGTGGAAATGGTAACATATCCTGCTCCGCCTTCGGCGCCTGCAACAATGCCTGCTTTCCAGCCACCGGCTCCGCCTCCAAACTTGGTTTCAATACCGATGGTACCGACAAATGCATGACCTTCTTCGTAACTCATGGCAATTTCCTGGGTTATGCTTCCGCCAACTGCAGAGAATCCTACCGCGGAAGGTGTTCCTTTGTATTCGGCTATTACATCATATCCTGAGCTGCTGGAGGGATACGTGGCCGGGTCTCCGAGTGTGTGGGTCAGCACGTTGTCAGCTATTTGGGGCAGTGCACTGTAATCCTTCGCAATAAATGCGTATTCATCCAGGGGCATCAGTCGTATTGCAGCCTCGTGAGGAATATTGACTGTCGTCAGAACTTTTTTGTAATTGCCTTTTCCGTCGGGCACAAATGTTTCATATTCGTAGATTTCAAGAGGAATTGAATAGAAGGCAACCATGTCTTCCCCTGCAACAGCGGTATATGACACCGACTGCTCAAGTGTCGATATTATCTCCATTTCCCATGTGAATGCGCACGTCACCTGTGTTTCAGCTTCCACCTGAGCCCCTTTGATACCAAAGAAACTGACTTCCTGTTCATAGGCAACGTAAACTCCGGCTTTAATTGTGATTGTAGCAGTATCTCCCGAACCGTGGCCTTCAGTGCTGGAGTAACTTGTGCAGGATTCAGCATAGCTGCCTGAGAGGTCGTCTCGGTTCATAAGATCGTTGAAATAGGGAGGAGAAGCCAATACGGCTAGTATCTGAGGATCCGAATAGATATAATAATGTCTTCCGGTGTAGTTCATATACACCGAATCATTGTCGGTATTGGCAAGACAGAAGGATGTTGAATAATCCTTCAGATATTTCCGGCAGTAATAATTATTACCGGTTTTATTGAAAGGATCGACGGCTATCATATAAGCATTTCCGCTGATGTATTCGCTGTAAAATGCGGTTACATGGTCGCTGGTGGTTATTTCATCATATCCTGCGAATTCATAGTAGTAAGTCCTTATGTCAAAAAGCCAGTGTAACCAGTTTTTGTAGTAATATTTAAGCTCATATTTCGGAACTTGCATTGAGCCTTCAATCTTAAAACTTGCAGATCTTTCCGCTGTGTCATACAGTGTCTGTATCATTGTAAAAAAGATGCTTGAGCCGGTCTGTCCGGCAATGTCGCCTGCCACTGCTCCGTATTCGACATATTCAACACAATTATTGACATCACTCTGCATGTAACTGGTAATGTCCCATGCTTCCCTGATATTGAGTCCGTTATCCGTATATTCAATAATCAGGCTGTCAAAATACAGTAAATCGGGATCACTGCCGACGCCCTGCTGGATTAAGGTCACATTTGCCGGACAGAGAGGGAGGGTAAAAACTTGTCTTTCTTATTTCCGGTACGGTTTTCGGCCATAGCAGGCCACCTGTACTCGCCGTCAACTATCTCAAACAGGTCAAAATTCTGATACAAAGTGGATGTGAATTCTGATCCGTTCCAGTGATATAAGGCAACATAACGGGTGTACTGGTTGCCGTTTTTCAGGTCGGCATCGGACTGACCGCAGAGGATAAGGACATCAGAGTTGCCACCCATTATGTCTCCGAAGACAAAGGTTCCGCGTACAATATTCGAACTGCCGTGTTTAAGGTCAAACTGCTGAGACTTGTTAAGCATGGCAGTGCCTTTGGCGCCGAACATGACAACGGCCGTGGAGCCGATATTCTTATCAGGGCCGTAGTAATAACCCCATGTTGCTGCCAGATCATCTATACCGTCCTTGTTTACATCACCGCTGACGAGGGAAACCATATTTGAAACAATATTGCCTTCTCTTAGGTAATATGTCCATACCAGTTTCCATTTTGAAGCGTCAAGGTAGGCTTTTCCTTTATCGTCCCCAGATGTGAGCTGCAATGCATAAACCGCTATGCGGGAATTACCTTTTTCAGGAATATAAACTGCAACTTCGTCAATGCCGTCACCGTTCCAGTCACCTGTTGTGACCTTGAGGTAGTTTCTCAGCTGATAGGGATTTCTGGCGAAATCTTCGATCTTGTGACCGTTTTCATCTGCCAGATCGGGATTGCCGATATCTTTATTTTTATCCAGAAGCGTTATGGCATTATTACCGAATTCACCGCTGACTGCGTTTCTGAAGCGAAGGTACAGGCCGCCGTTCTTGCTGTATTCTGTGGTGTAAACCATGACAATCTGTGCGGAAAGGCCGCTTGAATTTCCGTCAAAGTTTCCGGCTGCGACACTGGACAGAGCGTATATAAAATTATCGTTCAAAACGGTGTATGCATTTGACGGCTCTGCCAGATAACCTTTTGCCAGGTTTGATTCATTTCCTTCTTTCACTGTGTTACTGGAAATCAAAGTATAATTGCCTTGGGTATAAGTTAGGCCCGATATGGATTTTTTATCGGGATTGGACAGGATCTGGTCGTTGGAGGTCATGTCCCATTTTTCATGGCCGTACAGTGTGGTCGAAAGCTGATTGCCTTTTTCAGTGGTATGAAGCTGTTTTTTTTTCATCTGTATGTATTTCACTGGTTTGGATTTCAAAGGCGGAAACGTAATTCAGGGGTTCATTGAGCCCTACTGTGAAAAGTTCATATACAGGCGCAATTTCAATAACATCCTTTCCGTAGGGATTGTCGGTGCTCAGGGAATCATAGCCTTTTGGTGCTTTGTTGGTGTCTAAGCCAAGGGCAGAAAATACATCCGAATCTGAACCTGAAGGAGAATCTGCCAGGACATGAGACCGGAATACAGGGAAATTGCCTAATATTATTGCTGCCACGAGCAAGATACTTATTACCTTTTTTTGCATTGAAACAACCTCCCGCAAAAATTTAGCTGAAAAATGGTGTGTTATAAAAGTAAAGGGCGGATTTCGCCGAAAAAATGCGTATCGCTTTTCCTCAGTTTTCCAAATATAAGTTATAGATTATTTACTCTGAGTTGGCATCCACCAAATGGTGGATTTTTTGCATACAACTTCATCTGCTCCTGCGGAAGGCCCAGGATCTGAACATCATGTTCCGCAGAAAAGCAGGCTTACATAAAAAAGCGGGAGGCATAACCTGAAGAAGAGACGAAGGCGCTGGGGAATGAACGATCGGCAGTAAGTAAATGAAAACAATGCCCCTGTGGCCGTTTTGCAATGGAATAAATCTCATATCAGCTCCAGTTCTTTTGCTTTTGTCACTGCCTTGATCCTGCTGTTAACCTCAAGTTTGCTGTACAGGTTCAGAGTGTGGGTCTTGACTGTACTCGAAGAGATGTGCAGCTTTTCGGCGATTTCCTTGTTTGAAAGTCCGTCCGCCATGTAGCGCAGAACTTCAAGTTCCCGTCCTGTCAGCGTTTCCCTGATGTTGTGCTTTGCAGAAACCCTGTTGCCGACATTGTTTGGTTCCTTTTCAATGGCCATTTTTGCAATTATATACAATGACCAGTGCCTGATATAGTTTGCTGTCATTTCGGTTAAACGGAAATTTTGCCGGCTTTCAAGATAAATCAGTCCGATAAAGACTTCATTGAGTTTCATCGGCACGCAGATAACTGAGATACCCTGCTTATCCCTGAGATAGTCATCATTGGCGAACGGTCCTTCATCAGGCCTGGACGATATAAGGATTTCTTCGTATGTCCTGGCCGCGTAGCGGATAACTTTTTTCGGCAAGTTTTCATAATCTTCAAAATCAAAACCGTTGTTGAGCTTTAATGCCGGTTTGGTATTTTCTTTTATGTAACTGAGTTTTATTGAAGCATCTTCTTCAAGCAGTATTGCGGCAAAATCAGCTCCCGTCTCCCTGCATGCCGTGTCAAGAAAATATGTACATGCGTCATCCGGGCTTAATGCCTCAATTTCTTTCCGGTGATTTATTAATTTTCCTTCAAAACTCCTCATATAAATTCCGGAAATGTCATCAGGAATGCTGGTGGAAACATTTTTCTGAATTGAATTGCTATCATCTTCGAGGTTATACAGCCGTCCAATCCGTTCTGCTATATTTATTGCACCCCATTTTTTGAACAGCCTGTATGCATCCGACGCATAAACTCTTGATATCCTTGGATAATTGCTGTAATAACATGCGGCCACATAGTTTCCCAATGCCTCCAGAAGGATGTTTTCATTGACTTTTGCATGTTCGATGGCCTGTTCAAGAAGTTCAGCGGTTTCGATATGCCGGCCGCTCATACTTCTGAACAAAGCCTCTGCCAGAAGGAATTTGCCCCGGTAATTTTCCGGACTTAAATCAGCCCATTTCTGAAGTTTGCTCCTGTATTTGAATAAATCCCTCTTCAGCTTTTTATAATTGCACTTTACCTGTCCTTCCCTTATAAATTCCAAACCAATCAGCAGGTAATAAAACACGAACTCTGCCTGGGTGATGCTGCCCAATACAGAATCCAGGTTTTTCACGGATTCCCGGATATTATAAAACGCTTCTTCGACCATGCCACCAAGATACATTCTCTGGATCTTAAGCAAAGAATAGATCATGGACTCGTTGGTTTCCAGCATTTCGATTTCACTGTCCTTTATAAGCCTTTCTTCAGTTGAAAAGTCGTTGGATGACAGTAAATGCATATGATCTTTGAACATTGAGACCGAACGCATCAGAATGTCATTGTTCATTTGTTCGGCATATTTCCTGTTCTGTTCAAGTATCCTGTCAAGCTCTTCGAAAGACACCCCCATCATGTATTTCATTTCTGTCATAAAAATCATGGAGTACCCGCAATACAGGTAATCGCCTGAGCGCATTCCGCATTCAAAAGCTTTTTGAAGGTAATACAGACTTTCTTTCGCAGGAGACGTCCAATGGGCAATAAAAGTCCCGATACAGAAATAAGTAGGGGTTGCGAACAAATCGTCATCGAACAGTTCTGCGAGGCTGAGAGAGATTTCCTTAAGTATATCAGCTTTTCGGTAATTGCCCATTACAGAACCCAGGACAAGACTGTATGCGGCATATGCCAGGGGAGAGTAGGGCGAGTTCCCGTATTTTGCCGATAAATTTGCGATTTTGAGGACAATCAGCAAGAATAACCTGTCATTGATAAGGTTGGCGGAGGCGACCATAATATCGAGAATTTCCAAGGCGGCCGAAAGTTTCCTGCTGCTTATGACCGGAGCATTTCTAATATGTTCAAGTTTGCTGTTTCTGAAAAGAACCTTTCCAAGCATTATTTCCCTGGCAATCTGAACCTGCAGCAGTTTCAGGCTGATCCCTATGCCAAGGTGTTTTAAAGCATCAATCCCCAGTTTTATGACTTCTTCATGGTTGCCTGCATATGAATTGAGCATCATGTGTCGTTTCTTTATTTCAACCAGGGCTTCCAGGGAGTGGACATTACTGGTCATTTCCCGGAAAATTGCCATGGCTTCATCGTAAAAACCGCAGATAAACTTGCATTCGGCAAGTTCTATTTTAAATCTGAATGTATTTTCATAGTCTTTATACCAGCACTTATCCCCCAGCAACTCTTCCCCAAGGCCGAAAAGTTCCATGGCATGCTCAATTGCTGCCGAGCGCTTGGCCTTGATGCCTGCATGGTATAAATAATCCAGCATATTATAAGCGGCGCCTTCTTTTATGATTATGTTTCTGCAGTTCAACAGGTGGGAAGTAATTGACAAAATATTTTCATGGACAAAGTTTTTATCGGGATGATCCAAAAGCTCTGAGGCGATTTTAAAATGCAGCTGCTCTTTTCTTTCGGGATCAATGCGTTCATAAACGCTCTGATAAATTTTGTCATGGAAAAATTCGTATTCCAAGGTTTTTTTTGTCCCTTCAATAACCTTTACAATCAGCCCTGTACTGCATAAGTCGTCCAAATTCCGTTCAAGAACATCAAATTCCTGCTTTGTTATACTTGCCAGAAGTTCAGCACTGAACCTGCTTCCAATGCATGAAGCGATTTCTATGAGCTCATGGAGCTCATTACTTAAATTTTCGGTCCTGCTTTTTATTATATCCACTATGCTGTCAGGCAGATTTATGGCTCCGGCCACCGATGAGTTGAGGCACCACATTTTATGCTGAGGATTATAATAAATGCCACCGCTTTTCAGCAGCATATTGATTATTTGTTTAATGTAAAGCTGATTACCGGCAGTTTTTCTGTAGGTCAGGTAAAGCAGTTTATTGATATTTCTGAAATCATACCTGAAAACTGCCTCAATCAGGGATTTTACATCATCAGGCTCAAGATATTTCAGTTTTATTTCCAGCATTTTATTGTTTTTTGCAAGTTTATTCAGCCATAAATCGGTTCTTGCGCGGTATTCCTCATTACTGTCCCTGTAAGCAAGCAGAATGAAAAGATCATGTTCGCATGAGGGGGCGGTAATGGATTCTATAATGTCCCAGCCCAATGTATCCTTAAATTGGTGTCTGTAAAAAATTCTCTCGTCTCTTAATATAGATAATAACATATTAAAATTTGTAAATGTACCCTTTTGTTCCCGGGGGAAACTGATGCCGGGATCAATAATATTGAGGAAATTTCCGCAATATGGTATATATCAGGTTGACAGTCTGCAATATATTTACCATGTCACATGTTGGAAGCCTGAAGTCATAAATGGGCAAAACCTAAACAGGAGCCAATGAATAAAGCTTTTCTGGCTGCTTATTTTAAAAACCTGCTATGGGAGCTGCCGGCTTAAATGGGAGAATTGTATGAAAAAGTGTGTCTGAACAATATGATAAAGAAAGGATGATATGTATGTACGAACTGCTTAAGACAAGAAGAAGTATAAGAAAATTCCAGAATAAGGAAGTCGAAAAAGAAAAAATCGATACAATCCTGAGATGCGCTCTGTTGTCGCCTTCGTCCAGGTCCCGGAGGCCATGGGAGTTTGTCGTGGTAACAGACAAAAAGATGCTTAAGGAACTTTCAAAATGCAGGGAACACAGCTCCGGATTCCTGGCAGGAGCACCGGTTGGTATAGTTGTCATAGCAGATCCCGAAAAATGCGATGTATGGATTGAGGATGCATCAATTGCGTCGATAATCATGCAGCTTGCGGCCCACAAGCTGGGGCTTGGATCATGCTGGATACAGGTGAGAAAGAGAACCGCACCCAATGGAAAGGAAACTGGCGAGTATATAAAAGAACTCCTTGGAATACCTTCAAAGTATGAGGTTGAGTGCATAATAGCCCTTGGTTATCCGGATGAGGAGAGACGCCCGTATTCTGAAGCCGATTTGCTGTATGATAAAATTCACTATGAGAAATTCTGATAAACCGATATTGAAATATAGTTTCGTTTTTTCCGCAGCCGTTTCATTGAAAGATGGAACGGCTTATTTTTTGTATGGATCTTGACATCTGCGTATTAAGTGGATATACTGTATATATACAATATACACAGTATAGAGGTGGTATGTTGAGAATTATCATATCCAATGCGTCAGATAAGCCGATATATGAACAGATTGCCGATCAGATCAAGACACACATAATCAACGGGGAACTGATGGAAGGTGAAATGCTTCCTTCCAT
>Ga0134094_1002198_pt1 | contig 17040 bp, 18 predicted proteins | sample 5_1taG_FD_94458 | JGI IMG/M metagenome (GOLD analysis project Ga0134094, IMG submission 94458) | Switchgrass degrading microbial communities from high solid loading bioreactors in New Hampshire, USA - 5_19_20_110_A1 metaG | ecosystem: Engineered > Bioreactor > Semi-continuous > Anaerobic >... | reverse complement strand
GTTTGCCCGACTTATAGTCAGGTTTTGCAGAAAAAGAAATGATGCTCGTACATGAAATGAGCACAATTACTCCAAGTAAAGTACATAGTAATTTAAGAATTAGTCTTTTCACAAAAGAATCCTCCTTATTCTATTTTTTAAATAGTTATAACATACTGGTATTACTATTAATTAAATGTTTGAAAAGCTATACTATCCAGTATTAGAAATGTCAGTCTATGCAGCTAAAAATATTGTAAATGTATTTAATTGGAAATTCAAGAATATTACATCGACAAATTTTAATGATATTTTCCCTTTTTATATATTTTTTGACAATAAACTGCATTTATATGAAAAATTGCGGTAAAAACAAAAAGCCGCAATCCCTTAGTATAACCAAGGTTGCGGCATATTTTCGAATTGAAAGGATAATTAAACAGATTTTCTCCGCTTTATCTGATTCTTTTTGAGATAATGTCGTGATATGTAATTGCCTCTTAGTATAAAATAATCACTTGCCGGAAAGCAGTTCCAGGATACTTTTCTTGTACTCAAGAAACTCGCTGCCGAAAAGCATTTTTCGGGATCTTGGGCGGGGGAATTCTATGGGAATGTCGCCAAGTATGGTTCCGGGCCTTCCGCTCATTACAAGGACCCTGTCGGAGAGGAATATGGCTTCATCGACATCGTGGGTCACAAAAACAACTGTCTTTTTGTGTCTTTCCCAGACTTTTATCAGCCAGTCCTGCATCTGTATCCGAGTTATTTCATCCAATGCGCCGAAAGGCTCATCCAGCAGCATTATTTCGCCCTTCATAAGGTATGTCCTCAAAAGGGCCGCTCTTTGCCTCATCCCTCCTGAAAGCTGATTTGGCCTGTAGTCCTCGAAGCCCGAAAGGCCAAAGTCTTCAAGGAGGGGCTTTATGTCCTGCCTTGCTTTTTTAAGATCCCCTTTCCTTATCTCCACAGGAAGTAAGATATTGGAGGTAACGGTCCTCCAGGGCAACAGGCAATCCTTCTGCAGCATATAGCATACGGGAACCCTTGTTTTTCTTATGTCCTTCCCGCATATGGAAATATCGCCGGTGTAATCCATGTCAAGCCCTGCAATTAACTTAAGGAGCGTGCTTTTCCCGCAGCCGCTTGGGCCCAGCAGGGAAACAAACTCATTCTCCCCCACGGCAAAAGAAATGCCTGACAGCACTTCAAGGCTCCTGCCCTTATCTTCACCGGGGATATTTCCATAAAATTTGCTCAGTTCATTAATCAGAATACAATTCCCTCTGTCCATCATTTCTCCACATACTTGTTGGTAAATGCCTTTGTAACGTCAATGTTTTTTTCAATAAACCCGTTTCCAAAAAGCCAGTCACTGTAGTTTTTCCAGACTTCTTCCTTCTGCATTCCCCAGTAAGGCGCTTCGGCCTGGTACTTGCCGGCAAGGAATTTCTGGCTTTCTTTCACAAGGTCCCTGTCGATTTCAGGTACGGCTTCAATGAATATTTCGGCTGCTTCTTCCGGATTCGCAATCGCAAATTCATAACCTTTCACCGCAGCCTTTATGAAAGCCTGTACCAGTTCCTCATTTTCATTGATCAAAGTCTCACTGGTGATGATTACAGGGGTATAGTAGTCAAAAACAGGAGCTATCTTTCCCAAATCTATATAATTGAGCTCAATTCCCCTGAGTTTGGCGGCAATACCGTCCCAGCCCTCGAATATCCAGGCAAAATCAACCTGGCCGCTTTCACTTACCTGGAAGAAATCGGCCTCTCCCGTAGTCAAAATCTTTACTTTTGAGTAATCCGCGCCTGCCTGATCCATAAGGTACTTTATCGTGGCCTCTTCTATTGGCGACCCCCATCCACCGTATACCTTTCCTTCAAAATCCCTGGGGGACAGTATATTTTTCTCCTTCAAAGAGGCAAATCCGGAAGTATTGTGCTGTATAACAGCGGCTATGGAAACCACGGGAATATCCTGGGATCTTGCGAAAGTCACGCTTTCCTGGTAGCTGAAGCCAAATTGCGCCGTTCCGGATGCAACCAGAGTGTCGGAAGTAAGTTCCGACGGCTGGATTATCTCGACATCGAGCCCCTGCTCCTTGAAAAAGCCCTTATGCTTTGCGACATAAATTCCGGTATGGTTGGTATTAGGCGTCCAGTCCAGGACAAAAGTGACCTTCCGGAGTTTTTCCTCATTTTCAGGTGACTGGCTGGGACTATCTGAAGGATTGTTCCTTTCAGGGCCTGGCAAATTGCAGGCGTTCAGAAGCACTGCAATAATCAATGCAAATATTATAACTGCTGATTTCCTGATTAATGCAATCAATTTCATGCTACCACCTTTTCCTAATCGATATTTATTTTCTTCATGATAATCTTTTCAATTATCTCGACAACCTTGTAGACCGCAAGGCTCAAAATCACTATTACAAGGATATCCGCAAACAGCACGGCGGTTCTGAAGCTTGACATGGCACGGGTCATGAATATGCCAAGTCCCAATTTGGCACCTACCCATTCGGATATCACCGCTGCCATTATGCTGTAGGTTGCGGAAATTTTGATCCCCGAAAACAGCGAAGGAATTGCCCGGGGTATCCTCAATACACAGAAAGATTTCCACCTGCCCGCACCCATGACCTTCAGGAGCTCATCCATGCTCCTGTCGGTCTCGACAAGGCCCTGGGTAAAAGTAACCGCCACCGGGAAAAAACAGACCAGCACAACCAGGATTATCTTGGGCAGAATTCCGAACCCGAACCATATCGCAAAAAGTGGGGCCAGGACAATGGTAGGGATGGTCTGGGATATTACAAACACAGGATATAAAGCCCTTCTTACAGGTTCATAATATCCCATGGCAATTCCGCAGAAAATCCCGAACAATACTGCCAGAAAGAAACCGGCCAATGCCTCGCCGAGGGTAACTACGGCATGGGAAAAAATCAGATGCCGTTCCTTTATTAACGCCTCCGCTATTCTTGCCGGCGTCGGAAGTATATATTCCGGGATGTCTGCCGCAGGAACCATCAACTGCCATAATACCAGCAAAAAAATTATGAGGCCCGCGGGCAAAATGTCAAAACCGTTGCTGTTCCTTTTGTGTTCTGTATTTTCCGATTTTTTCATCTATTGTTACGCCTTTCACGCTGTAATCAATTTTGACTATCGAAATGACGCGCTGGGCTCCCTCGCTGACACAAATCTCCTGGGCCTTTTTAACTATATCCAGGAGCTCCTCCAGTTCACCTTCCATGGTGGTTTCCATTGGCCCCACTTCATACTTTACCCCGCTTTCGGCAATCATTTCGATTACCTTGTCAACTACGGGATAAACACGTTCCTGGGGCACTACCGGCAATACCTGCAGGCTTACATTGGACCTGGGCATTATCTTCACTCCCTTCTTTTCTCCGGGGATTGATGCGATCTGACCGTTTTACAGACCTGAACTGAGCAGTTTGACTTGAAAAAAGCTGCCCAACATAGGCAGCTTAAATCTCCGGTGTTAAGCATTCCCTACGCTGGCATTACCCAGATCAGGTGTAAGATGGTCGGAGTTCACAACTCCCTCTCAGCCGGTCTACCGGCTCCCATATGCTTATTATTCAGTTTTTGCGGCAAAATCATGACTTTGCGATACAGGCACAAAATCTGTACAAATTTTGGAGTTACAATAATTTTAATGTTTCTTTATATCCGTGTCAAGACGAGAAAAAACGACTACCGGCATTTGAATTTAAGAGGAACAGTTCCGGAAAGTGAAAGGGAACTTCCGGTTACGGTGCAGTCATAGCAAAGTACATGCACGCCTTCTTTGCAGGCATTTTCCACCGCTTCGGCAAAAGCAGGATGCATTTTCCTGTTTGGTGAAAAACATGTAACCCCTTTCATCTGAACTATAAATACCAGGTATGCCTCAAATCCATCGTTTTTGGCCCTTATAAGTTCCTCCACGTGCCTTACTCCCCTCTCGGTCGGGGCATCAGGGAAAAGGGCAGTCCCGTCAATTTCCAGGGTAACCCCTTTTACCTCGATCAGCGCTTTTTGGGTTCCGGATTCAAGGTAAAAATCAAACCTGGAGGCACCATACTGGTATTCTGATTTTATCACAGAAAAACTCTCAAACTCCGGAAGATGCAAGGTACCGCATTTCAAAGCCTCCATCAGGACATAATTCGGGGCCGTGCTGTCTATGTTGACCAGGATATCGCCCTTTGCAACCGCAATCAACGAATATGGTGTCTTCCTGTTAATATTTTCTGATTTCTGCAGAAAGACAGTCGCTCCGGGGACAAGAAGCTCGGACAACCTCCCTGTATTCCTGACATGGACGGCGGTTTCCTCTCCGTCTATGTCGCAGTATGCTATGAAACGGTTTTTCCTGTACATGAATTTTGCTTCGCGAATATTGTTGTAAACCATTGCTTTTCCTCAGTTATTTCGGCATTTGCCTTTAATACTTCCACAAGAAAAAAACCTGCTATACAATAGCAGGACAAGGGCAAGATTATATTCATTATAATATTTCCGGCTTCGCTAAGCAAGAACAGGCTGTATTTGTCTTCCCATAAGCGCATGCTCTATGGTAGGCACAATAAGCTCAAATTTTGCTACCAGCGAAGAAGGTTTCTTTTCAGGATCATCCTGGCGGAACGGAACAAAATAAACGTTTTTCGTGTTAAGTAAAATGCCAAGGTTTTTCGCGTTTGCCGCCAGACCGTCATTGGTCGATATGGCAATCACCACAGGGATTTGATTCCTGAGATTTGCCTTGGCGGCCATAGTCACAGGGGTGTCGGTTATGCCGTTTGCGATTTTTGCAAGGGTATTCCCGGTGCATGGAGCAATTACAAGCAGGTCAAGATACTTTTTAGGCCCCATGGGTTCTGCCTGGACAATGGCTTCAACACAGGGTCTGCCTGTTATCATCTCAATTTTTGATCTGATATCCGCAGCCTTGCCGAAACGTGTATCGGTTTTAGCAACGCTTTCGGAGATTATAGGTGTTATATTTGCTCCCAGAAATGCAAGTCTCTCCATTTCCTTCAACACGGTGGAAATGGTGCAGAAGGAACCGGTTACTGCAAATCCGATGTTTTTACCCTTCACATCCATCAATATCCGCCCCTTTCCTCATCAATGATGTTATAAATTGTCTTGCGGATTATGTCACCTGCAGTCAGGGGCGCTACTTTACCCGGCAGGCCGAGAGCCCAGTTAAATTTGATTTTAAGTTCCCTGGCCGCTTCAAAATCGATGCCGCCCGGCGCTGACGCAAGATCCAGCAGATAACAGTCTGTCCTTGCCTTTTTCAGTATTTCTTTGGTGATTACCAAAGCAGGTACGGTATTGACAACGGCATCCATATCCCCGATATATCTGTCAATCTGGGAAACAGGAACGGGTTTAAAGCCCTGCGCCTCTATCCAGGCAAGGTCAGAAAATTTTCTTGCCGCCACCCACACATCTGTGCCAAAGCCGTTGAGCATCCTGGACAGAATCTTTCCGATTCTGCCGTAGCCAACAATAAGTACGGTACTGTCCTTCAAGGTTTTGGGAAGTTCCTGCAGGAGAATGGACACCGCGCCCTCAGCGGTGGGCACGGCATTTAAGACCGCCATTTCTTCCCGCTTGATGATATCTATGCACTTCACGTTTTTCTGATTTAGCTGTTCAATTGTTCTTTGGGATATTACACCGGCAATTAAAACAGAATTTTCAGGGATTTTCTCCAGGAGCCTTGAAAACTTCAGTTTTTCTTCAGAAAGGGGCATATTGACGTATTCTTTATCTGACAAAAATGGTATACCGCCGACAATTATCTGTGCCCCGTCAAGAACCGAGTCGACAGACTGGCTTTTCCTTGCCCATGTATTCCCGCTCCTGTCAAACCCATATATTTTAACGCAATGGTAATCCTTTTTCAGTAACTCAGCAAGATAAAGGTTTCGCATATCCCCGCCAATGACAGCAAATTTCCTTCTGTCCATCATTTAGCCTCCCCCAGAATTGTCAACATTACATATTATGAAATCGGTTGTCTGGGTGTGTGTGCCAGGATACGCCAAAAACCGCATAAAAAAAGTACTGCAAAGGCAGTACCCGATATAACTTGTTCCTTTATAATATCCTTATAATATTAAGTTCTTACGGCTATTCAAAATAGCTGTCCATACCGGCTTCAGACAAAGGTACTCCGCCAAGGACCGCTATTCCCATATATTTTCCGTCAAAAACCCATCGGGCGATGTCCATGATTTCTTCTATTTTGACTTTCTCAATATCCTTTAAAATATCTGCGGTGGAATTGACCACCCCCGTTATTACCTTGGCTTTGCCAATGGCCACCATCTGGGCTGTAGTGCTTTCAAGTCCCAAAATATAATTGCCTTTCAACTGGTTTTTGCTTCTGACAAATTCAGCTTCGGATATGCCCTGTTTCAACAATTTTTCTATTTCCCTGCATATCTCGGAAATAACCTTCTGGGCGCTGGCAGGATTTGTCGCGGCATAAATTGTAAACATGCCGCAATCCCTGAATGAGCTTGGAAACGAATAAACCGAATAGGCCAGGCCGGATTCTTCGCGGATTTTCTGAAACAATCTTGAGCTTACGCTTCCTCCGACAATGTTGTTCAGTATCATAAGCGCATAGTTACGCTTATCTTTCATCGGAAACCCCCTGAAACCCACGCACAGATGGGTTTGCTCGGTGGCTTTCTCCTTGAAGATATAATGACTTTTAAATTTGGGCTGCTCAGGATAAAAACGGCAATAATTCCTAGGTTTCCAGGAACCGAATTTCCTCTGCAACAGATCTGTCAGGTAATCCTTTTCAAAATTGCCTACAACCGAAATCACGCAATTATCGGGGATGTAGTGATCTTCCATGTATTCCAGAATTGTTTCCCGGGTTATATTGGCAACAGATTTTTTGGTTCCCAGTATTGGGTACCCTAACGGGCCATCACTCCATACCCCTTCAGTCAGAATATCGTTGACCAGTTCCTCAGGGTCGTCCTCATACATGCTTATTTCTTCAAATATAACTGATTTTTCCCTTTCTATATGCTCCTCGTCGAAAAGCGACTTAAAGAGCATATCCGAAAGAACATCAACCGCTATATCTATATCAGAATCCAAAGTGCTCGTATAAAAGCACGTACAGTCTTTTGAAGTAAACGCGTTTATTTGTCCGCCAATATTGTCAATTTCACCTGCTATATCCCTTGCAGTCCGGTTTTTTGTTCCTTTGAACAACATATGTTCTATAAAATGTGATACACCGTTGTTGCTTGCCGTTTCATTTCTTGAGCCTGAACCTATCCAAATCCCCAAAGAAACTGATTTAAGATGACTGAGACGGTTGTATACAATGGTCAGATTATTGTCCAAATGGATTTCATCGTACAAGTTCATACCCGCCTTAAAAAGTCATTTAACATAAATAACGACGGGAGAGTTTCCCGTCGTTTGATAAATATACAGTTTCGCTTATATGATACTAAACTCTCCCCTGAATTTCAACATGGACACATACTCCCTGATTTCGCTGATTACTTCACTGATTATGTTTCTTTTTTCAACCTTTCCGGTATATGTGCCATCGGCCTTATTAACCTGTATATATTGCTGAAGAACGTATTGCCTTGCCCCTTTGATGCATCTGGAAATATCAAGCAGGTCAAGCTCGGTAAGATCGGGAACATAAGTTGTTCTGAATTCGTATTCAATTTTGTTTTTCAGGAGAATTCCGATACTTCTTTGGATTTTTTTGGTATCAACCCTGGAACAGCATATTCTGCTGTAATTTTCAAGGGAAGCTTTGATATCCATAGCCACATAGTCCACAAGCCGGTATTCTGTCAGCTCATCCAATACGTCCGGATTTGTACCGTTGGTATCAAGCTTTACGCAATAACCCATTTGCTTAACCTTTTCGATGAAACCGACAAGATCCTTCTGCAGCGTTGGCTCACCGCCCGTAATTACCACTCCGTCAAGAAACTGCCTTCTTTTCACAAGAAAATTCAGTACCTCGTCTTCATTTAACAAACCGGATACATTTTCAGGCCTTATAATCCGGCGATTATGGCAATAGCTGCAGTTCATGTTGCAGCCACAGGTAAAAATGACAGCCGAAATCTTATTGGGATAATCAATAAGAGAGGTTTTCTGAAATCCGGCAATCAGCATCATTACACCTGACCCATATTATCTTATCGAAAATTTGTTTATCCGACTTTTTCCCTGAGCACAAAATTCCTGCGCTCCCGGTATTCTTCCTTCTTGCCGGCATTGAAATTGGCAACAGGTCTTAAATAACCGACGACTCTGGACCATACTTCGGTTTCTTCCCCGCATTCAGGGCAGGTAAAATGTTCTCCTTTTATGTAGCCGTGGGTATTGCAAACTGAAAAAGTAGGCGTTATGGAGATATAAGGCATCCTGTAATTCTCAAAGATACGTCTTATCAGATTCTTGCACGTTTCGACCTCATTGATGCTTTCACCCAGGTAAAGATGAAGAACCGTTCCGCCCGTGTAAAGGGACTGAAGCTCATCCTGAAGATCCAGGCATTCGAAAATATCGTCGGTGAATCCCACAGGGAGCTGGGTTGAATTTGTATAATACGGGACATCAGTGCCTGCTGTAATAATATCCGGATAGCGTTCCCTGTCTATCCTGGCAAGACGGTATGAGGTTCCCTCCGCGGGAGTGGCTTCAAGGTTATAGAAATTACCGGTTTCCTTCTGGAACTCGACCATGATATCCCTGAGAAAATGCATGATCTCTATCGCAAAGGCCTGTCCCTCTTTTGTGGTTATGTCCTTGCCCATGAAATTCAGCAAGGCTTCATTCATTCCGACTATTCCGATGGTAGAGAAATGATTGTACCAGTAGTATCCAAACCTCTGTTTCACACCCCTGAGATAATGGGTCGAATAAGGGTAAAGCCCCTTTTCCGATTGTTGCTCAATAATTTTTCTTTTGATTTCAAGGGAGGTTTTTCCTATTTTTGCAATCTCATATAACCTTTCTTTAAATTCTTCATTTGTTTTGCTAAGATATCCGATTCTGGGCAGGTTTATCGTAAATACTCCGATGGAGCCGGTGAGAGGATTGCTTCCAAATAATCCTCCTCCCCTCTTTCTCAGCTCGCTTGTATCCAGGCGCAGCCTGCAGCACATTGAAACGGCATCTTCAGGAGACAGATCCGAATTTACATAGTTGGCGAAATACGGGATGCCGTATTTGCATGTAATTTTCATAAATCCTTCCACTGCAGGGCTGTCCCAGTCAAAATCTTTTGTAATATTTATTGTGGGTATGGGAAAAGTGAATACCCTGCCTTTCGCGTCGCCTTCCAGCATGACTTCGCAGAAGGCTTTGTTGAATATATCCATTTCGGCCTGGAAATCGCCGTATTTGTCATTTGTATATTTGCCGCCTATAATAACCGGTTCATCCCTGAGTATTTCAGGAACCTTTATATCAAAGGTCAGATTGGAAAAGGGGCATTGGAAACCAACCCTTGTCGGAACGTTAATGTTGAAGATAAATTCCTGGAGGCACTGTTTTACCTCCTCGTAACTTAAGCCGTCATACCTGATAAACGGAGCACAATATGTGTCAAAACTCGACCATGCCTGAGCTCCGGCTGTTTCACCCTGAGTAGTGAAGGTTGAATTTACTATCTGGCCCAGAAAACTTCTCAAATGTTTTGCAGGTCTGCTTTCCACTTTGCCCGGAACACCGCCGAAGCCGTCCAGAAGCAGTTGCCTTAAATCCCAGCCTGCGCAGTAAGGGCCAAAAAAACCCATATCGTGGATATGACAGTCTCCGGATATATGGGCATTTCTTACTTCCTCAGGATAAATCTCATGCAGCCAGTAGTTCTTTGTGAATATTTCTCTTATGTAATTGTTAAGCCCGTTTATGCTCTTTTGTGAATTTGCGTTCTCATGTATTTTCCAGTCCCTGTCACCCAAATAGTCGCTGAACATATTGATGGTAGCGCTGATGAGTGCGTTCATTTCCCTGGTTCTCTTGCGTTGTTCCCGGTAAAGAATATACGCTTTTGCAGTTTTGGCATGTCCGTTCTCTATAAGTACATATTCCACAAGATCCTGGATCTGTTCCACCTCAGGAATTTGTCTTTTGTATTTCTCGTTAGCCAAAGCCACAACCTGGCCGGCAAGCTTGCGGGCGAGTTCAAAATCACTTCCTCCGCAGGCCAAGGCAGCTTTGTATATGGCAGACGCGATTTTTTCCGGCGTAAATTCCTGGATGGTCCCATCCCTCTTGCGTATCTTTTCAATCATCAGGATTGCCTCCTGCTTTAGTAATTAGAGAACAACATCTCGTTGTTAAGATGCTATCATATACCATATGTAGTGTCAATCCAAAAACCGCAATTTTTTTGTGCAAAATGACGGAACCTACTGCTGGCAAGGGTTTTGAAAATGTTAAAAATTATCGTAATTCATTGACATGTAATGACATTAGAACAATATACCGTGATTTATATTGATTTTGATGATGGACGAAAATGATGATGGTGACTTTATTTCGACGCTTTATTCAAGCTGTTTTCAGTTTTCGACACAATGCCTCAGAAACATAGAAAATCTCGTAAAAAATAAGCTTTTATAATTTTTTGTGCATATTGACCAATGGGTAATTGGTCCCGGTCAGACATAGTCTTAAAATCTTATAATTTCAGTGAATCCATTATGCCCTGTTCCGCGAAGCTCATGTACCTGGTTCCGGCTACTATGATGTGATCAACCACGTCAATTCCTATGGCTTTCATTGCGTTCAAAATTTTTCTGGTAACTTCAATATCGGCCATTGAAGCCGTTAGGCTTCCTCCGGGATGGTTGTGCGCAAGTATTATGCTGTCAGCCTTGTGTCTCAGTGCTGTTTCAACAATAATTCTCGGATAGACCGGTGCCTCATTCAGAGTGCCTTCATGGACAAGAGTTGCATGGTTCACATTTTTGTGGGAATCCAATGAAATCACATAAAAGCATTCATAAACCCTTCCGGAAAAAAGCGAAACGGCGAAGCTTCCCGCCTTGGAAGTGGTATCAAGTTTTGGCCTGTTACCCCATCTGACCTTCATGTATCTCCTGGACAGAGGCGCAATCAGAGACAGGAGCACCGCCGTGTTCAGCGAGACGCCGCATCTGTTCTGGATATCCCTGGGGTGGGCTTCAAAAAGGTCATGAAGAGTCCCGAATTCTTTCAATATCCGATGGGCAAGATCGTTTGTGTCCTTCATGGGAATGCAATAGAACAGAAGAAGCTCTATGATCTCATGATCCTTAAACCCGTCAAGACCTTCTTCGAGGTATCTCTGCCTGACCCTTTCCCTGTGCCCTTTATGTATGCTCTTTATCTTTTCGGACATGTTTCATCCCCCGTAAATGTGTGCTGTTATGCTAAACCTGATTTAAATGTTTATTTTTGCCTATAATATAACATATTTCACCAATTGTAACAATATGTTTTGTGGTATATTAGTGCATGAGCCTATAATCCGTTTTCTGAAGCAAGTTATACGGGGGACTTAAGCTCCACGGGACATGACGGCCTTTTTCATCATGCGCACATATTCTGCCACATGGGGCACGCAGTCAGGACCATATTCCTCTATGATTTTGACTATCCTGCTTCCGACAATTATTCCGTCTGCGAATTCGGTAAGCTTCATTGCCTGTTCGGGGGTATTGATGCCAAAACCTACGGCACAGGGGATATCCCTGACCTCTTTTACAAGCCTGATAATTTCCCTTACATCATCGCCTATATTTTTCCTTATTCCTGTCACCCCCATTGACGAGACACAATAGACGAAGCCCTCCGCTTCTTTTGCTATCATCCGTATACGTTTTTCAGAAGTTGGTGAAACCATCGAAATCAGGCTGATTCCGTATTTTCTGCAGGAAGGCGCGAGCTCTTCCTTTTCCTCATACGGAAGATCGGGGACAATCAAGGCATCCACGACGGTTTCCATGCAGTTTTTCAGGAATTTTTCAGGATCATAGGCCAATACGGGGTTTGCATAAGTCAGGACTGCTATGGGAACATCGCAGACCTTCCTTACGTTTCTCAGAATATCAAATACCCTGTCGGTCGTCATACCGGCCGAAAGGGCCCTGATATTTGCGTTCTGGATTACCTGGCCCTCGGCGACCGGGTCAGAAAAAGGGATACCCACTTCTATGAGATCGGCGCCTGCTTCAGACATACCGACTATCAGCTGTTCGGTTGTTTCCGGTGAAGGATCTCCGGCGGTTATGTATGGGATGAAGGCTTTTTTGCCGCCAAAAACCTGTCTTAATTTATTCATATATCTCTACCCCCCTGTAACGCGCGATTGAAGCTACGTCCTTGTCCCCTCTTCCCGAAAGCCCCACTACCAGGATCTGATCCTTTTTCATTTCTGGCGCTAGTTTCATTGCATATGCGACGGCATGGGCGCTTTCGATAGCAGGAATGATCCCTTCTGTCCTGGATAGATATTCGAATGCTTCCACTGCTTCCCGGTCAGTGACCGGAACATATTCAGCCCTTCCGGTATCGTGCAGGTATGAGTGCTCAGGTCCCACTCCCGGATAGTCAAGGCCGGCAGAAATGGAGTAAACAGGGGAAATCTGTCCATTTTCATCCTGGCAGAAATATGACTTCATACCGTGGAAGATTCCAACTTTTCCAAGGGTGATTGTGGCGGCATGTTTGTCTGTTTGAATTCCATGTCCCGCCGCTTCGCATCCGATAAGCCGGACACTCCTGTCATCAAGGAAAGCATGGAACAGGCCTATGGCATTGCTGCCTCCCCCGACACATGCCACCAGAGCATCGGGCAGTCTTCCTTCTTTTTCAAGTATCTGCCTTTTGACCTCACGGCCGATTATACTTTGAAAATCGCGTACCATGGTCGGGAATGGATGGGGGCCAACCACCGATCCTATTACATAATGGGTATCCTTCACACGTCTGGTCCATTCCCTCAGCGTTTCGTTCACCGCGTCCTTCAGGGTCCGTGTTCCGCTTTCCACCACATTGACCTTTGCACCGAGCAGCCTCATACGGAAAACATTCAGCGCCTGACGCTCTGTATCTTCTTTTCCCATGAATATTTCACATTCCATACCCATGAGGGCCGCGACAGTGGCAGTGGCAACACCGTGCTGCCCGGCTCCGGTCTCGGCAATTACGCGGGTTTTCCCCATATATTTTGCAAGAAGCACCTGTCCGATAACATTGTTGATTTTATGCGAACCTGTATGGTTCAGATCTTCCCTTTTCAGATATATTTTTGCTCCACCCAGTTCTTTTGTCATTTTTTCCGCGTAATACAGAGGGGAAGGTCTGCCTGCATAATTCTTCAGCAGGCTTTCAAGCTCAGAATTGAACCTGAGGTCGCTTTTGTAATGATTATACGCCTCTTCAAGCTCGTTGACGGCATTCATCAGCGTTTCTGGTATGTACTGGCCGCCATGAATGCCAAATCTCCCTTTTTTCATAGTTATCCTCCCTTCCGGACCATAGTCACAATTTCCATTATTTTATCAGGATCCTTTAGTCCGTCTGTCTCCACCCCGCTGCTGACATCAATGCAGTAAGGACTGCAGCTTCTTACAGCCTCAAGCACATTGGCTGGATTGATCCCGCCCGCAAGGAAATAAGGCCTGTCAATACCGGTTATCAGGGACCAGTCAAAGGACCTGCCCAAACCTCCATACTTTTTTTCGTGCCAGGCGTCAAACAGCAGGTAATCGCAGTGAATGTCCCGGGCCCTTTCAATATCCTGGCTGCTTTTTACCCTGACAGCCTTTATGATTTTGTTCGGAACATATCTTCTCAAGCTGTTTATGTAATCCTCATCCTCATCGCCATGGAGCTGGATTAAGTCAATCACATGGGATTCGCAAAGCTTTACGATGTTTGCCGGATCTTCATTCACGAATACGCCCACAGCTTCTATTGATGGATTTAAACGGCTTTTCAGGGCTTTTGCCATATTCGTGCCGATCTGCCTCCTGCTCTCTGCAAAAACAAATCCGACATAATCTGGAAGTGCCTTGTTCACGGCCTCTATATCCTGCATCCTGGTCAAACCGCATATTTTGATTTTCGCCATGGCTTTTTCACCCTGAAATTATTCTTTTACGGTAGCCTTTCCTCCCCTGAGATATGACAGCGTTGCCTTTTTGTCCGGGCTTCCCATCAGGGCTTCTCCAATCAGGACTGCATCTACCCCAGCATTCTCCAGCATTGATATATGATCCGGCCTGTGTATGCCGCTTTCCGCAACATATATTATGTCTTGCGGAACATGGTTTCTAAGCTTTATGCAATTATTGATATCGACCTCGAAGGTATCAAGGTCCCGGTTATTGACCCCTATAACCCTTGCCCCGGCTTCGACGGCCATATCAATTTCTTCCTTCGTATGTGTTTCCACAAGGGCTGAAAGACCAAGTTCATCACAGGCTGAAATAAATTTCCGGAGGGCAGCCGGCGACAAAAGCCTGCATATTAGGAGCAACGCATCGGCACCCAGTATTTTGGATTCATAAATCTGGTATTCATCTATGATGAAATCCTTCCTGAGCACAGGGATGCTCACAATGCCGCTGATTTCCTCGAGATGTAAACTGCTTCCCATAAAATATCCCGGTTCGGTCAGCACCGAGATTGCCCTGGCTCCGGCATCCTCGTATTCTTTCGCAATGTCCCTGTAAGGAAAATCCGGAGAAATCAGTCCCCTGGAAGGAGATGCCTTTTTGACCTCGCATATGAAGGAGATGCCTTCATTTTTGAGGGCCTGTTCAAAGGCAAATTTTCCGCGCTTGTTGAAGTTTTTTGCTTCACCGTTGCAGTATATCCATGAAATCAAGCCCTCCAGGGGAACTTTCCTCTTCGCTTCATCAACACGTTTTCTGGCCAATTCAACAATAGGGTCGAGCATCATGATCATCACCAGGTTTGTTTAATCTTCTTCGTTTGAAAGCCTTATAAAACTTTCCAGCTTTTCCATGGCCCTGCCGCTGTCTATGATGTCGGCGGCCATCTTGACGCATTCCCTCAGGGTGATGTTGTCGTAAAACATATACAGGCATACTGCAGAATTAAGGAGGACTATATCCCTCTTCGGTCCCTTTTCCCCGCTCAGGATTCTTCTGGCAATCTCGGCGTTTTCTTCAGGTCCGCCGCCTGTCAAGTCCTCAGGTCTGCAATAGCTGAAGCCGTATTGGCGCGGATCCAGGAAGAAACTGTTTATTCTCCCGTTGTTCACTTCACATACCGTCGATGATGTGGTCAGGGATATTTCATCGAGTCCGTCATGCCCGTGGACCACCATTGCCTTTTTAACGCCAAGGTTGGAAAGCACCCTTGCAAGCGGTTCCACCAGGTTTTCGTCATAAACTCCCAGCAACTGGTAATTCGCATTGGCCGGGCTCGCAAGAGGCCCCAGGATATTGAAAATGGTGCCCACTCCAAGTTCTTTTCTCACAGGTGCGGCATATTTCATGGAAGAATGGTAGTAAGGCGCAAACATGAAGCAGATGCCGATTTCCCTGAGTATTTTCTCGCTCTTTGAAACAGGAATGTCGATTTTTACTCCCAGTGCTTCCAGGACATCGGCGCTCCCGCATTTGCTGGATACGCTTCTGTTGCCGTGCTTTGCCACCGGTACTCCCGCTGCCGATATCACAAAGGAAGAAACGGTGGAAATATTGAATGTGTACGCCTGATCCCCGCCTGTTCCGACAATATCCAGTACATCAGCGTCATGCCTGAGTTTTACGCCGTACTTTCTCATGATAATGGCACAGGCCGTAATCTCATCTATTGTTTCTCCCTTCATTCTCATGGCGGTTATGAAAGCCGCTATCTGGGCATTGGTGGCTTTTCCGCTCATGATGTCATCCATTACCGCCTTTGTCATTTCAAAGGACAGGTCCTCCCTGTCAAGCAGTTTCTTAATTGCTTCCCTTATCATAAGGCTCACCTCCGATCCTGAGGAAGTTATCCATTATCAAAGCCCCGTGGGGGGTAAGAATTGATTCGGGATGGAACTGAAGCCCGTAGATTTCATAATCCCTGTGTTTAACACCCATTATTTCCCCTTCATCATCTTCGGCTATTACAAGAAGCTCGTCGGGAAGGGTCCCCTTTTTTACTGTGAGGGAATGATACCGGGCGGCCTGAATTACAGGCGGCAGGCCTCTGAATATCCTGTTTCCGTTTGCGATATGTATGTTGCTTTGTTTTCCGTGCATCAGCTTCCTTGCAGGACCAATAGTCGCTCCAAACACCTCGCAGATGGCCTGGTGGCCAAGGCATATCCCCAGAATTGGTACCCTGCCCTTCATACGGCTTATGACCTCTTCGCTGATCCCCGCATTTTCCGGGTAACCCGGCCCAGGTGAGATAACAATGTGGGAAGGGCGCATCCTTTCGATTTGTTCAACGGTCATTTCGTCATTCCGGACTACCAGGATATCCCTGGTGAAAGCTCCCGCAAGCTGTACCAGGTTGTATGTGAAGCTGTCATAGTTATCGATCATCAAAACCATCACTCATTCACCTCGCCCGCTGAAATAATTGCCTCCATGACGGCCCTGGCCTTATTGCCTGATTCTTCGTATTCCTTTTCAGGGTTGCTGTCTGCCACTATCCCCGCTCCGGCCTGGATATATACCCTGTCATTTTTCCTGACGGCCATGCGTATTGCAATGCATATGTCCATATTGCCCGTATAGTCGACATAGCCAATCGCTCCGCCGTATATGCCCCTTGGTTCCTTTTCAAGTTCTTCGATAATCTCGCACGCCCGGAACTTTGGGGCTCCCGACAGGGTACCAGCCGGCAGAATCGCCTCAACCGCATCAAAGGCATCAAGGCCTTCCCTTATTCGTCCTTCAACTTCAGAAGTGATGTGCATGATTCTTGAATATTTCTGGATTTTCTTGTAACTGGTGACCTTTATGCTGGAATATTCCGAAATCCTGCCCAGATCATTTCTTGCAAG
>Ga0134094_1002195_pt1 | contig 17053 bp, 10 predicted proteins | sample 5_1taG_FD_94458 | JGI IMG/M metagenome (GOLD analysis project Ga0134094, IMG submission 94458) | Switchgrass degrading microbial communities from high solid loading bioreactors in New Hampshire, USA - 5_19_20_110_A1 metaG | ecosystem: Engineered > Bioreactor > Semi-continuous > Anaerobic >... | reverse complement strand
CTCAGCAACGTCTCCCCCGCGGACTGCTGCACTATCACTTTTGTCTCCCAGGACAGTCGCAGTTTCTGGGTAGCTCAGCTTTGCAGCGGCAGCAGCGGCTTCGGCACCGATCCGCGCCCCCACTTTCATGTACTCCAGGGGCCGCAGCATTTGTGCAGCTGCTTCCCGCGAGATGTCCGCGTAGCCGCTGAGGACATACAGGCGATCAACCCCGTCGGGCTGGAACACACCCAGGTCAACTTGGCCTGCCCCAGCCCATGGGCCGCGGTCAGCCGCCCGGCCGACAATGGTGACAGGAGGAATGTGGAAGAGCATCTCCGATGCATCAGCCTGATAAGGATCCCAGGTTATGCTGCGGGCAATCTGCTCGGCTTTGGCATACATCGCATGAGATCCATCGGGCATCGGAATGCGGATGGTGTATTCAATGGCCTTGTTGCTTCCGCCGGTAGCCGGCAGCCGTGTCGGCAGCACTCTGACGGCAGTTATGCTTGGATCCGTTTTCACAGCAACTTGATCACCCACAACGACTCTGGTAAAAAGCAGATCACCGCTGGGGAATGGTGTGAATGCCGCACCAGCAGCCTTGGCAGCCGCAGCATGCATGCTGGCGTCGATGATCACTTTGCCAATAATTGCCTGACGGCCGGCGCGGTTGCCGATCACCACTCCAGCCAAGTTACCTGCGCTGTCCGTCAGCACTTCTGTCGCATATGAGCTGTAAAGAAACTTGACACCTTTGGCGAGGAGCGCGTCCTCCAATGCTTTCTTAACCTGCATAGGGGTGGGCGGTATCCTATACTCTGAGAAGCCTGTTTCCAAATTGCGGACAACGACTTCTGCCAGCAGTACCCGCTTTGCACTGCTGCTCTTTTTGATTGTCAGCCTTATGTACCTGGCTTTGGTTTCTGCCTGCAGCGACAGCCTGACTCCTCCATTTGATTCAAAACGCTCCGTTCCAGCCAGATCATTCTTAACTAGGCCGATCTGCTGCCACGACTCTTGATCAGAGCTGGTGTGCACGATCATCTCTGCAACCTCAAAATCCCGCGGCCGCTGGAAGGTGAACAAATCTACATGATTGAATTCCTTGACCTCCCCAAGGTCAAGGGTTATTGTAACATCACCATCAAACTGGAGGCTGTTGCCTGACGCGGTGGTCGCCAACCCATCGGTCAGTTTCGGCCTCTGGGGATTCTCCACATGGCTGCCGGAAGGCTGGCGGCTGGTGGTATACGTGAACGGCATTCCCTGGGGTAGGGCGAAGGACTCCCTGAACACAGCCTCGGCCAGCGGGGAATCGGGTACCTCGCCGTCTTCCAGCCACAACCGGTAGGTGCCGGTGATATCCTCGCCGAGATAGGGGCGCTCAGCAAGCAGCATAACGGATGCGCCGTTTACAGCCGCTTCCAAAGCTGCCGCCACTCCGGCGGAAGTGCCTCCAACAACGATCACATCAACTGTTTCCACAATTGGTACCTCCCGCTGTGACTCAATCACAACTGTTTGTGCCATACTCGGGTGAGCAGCTGCAGCCAACAAGCCGAAGGCTGCGCATAGTGCCGCAAACCCGTAAACCATGATTCTGTGCTTTCCCACTTGTCTTACCCTCCCTGGGCTCTTCTTTGCAGCCTAAAGGACTGATTATTCTTGATAGATCAGCTCAACGTTGTTGGCAAAATCCCAAATGCTTATCCGCCTGGTTGCTGAATAACTGCCGATAATCAACCTAACTGCATGGACGCCAGCCTCAACCTTCTCGCCTGCTTGCTGCAAAACAGCGGCGATATCGATCTCCAGCTGGCCGCCGGTTGCGCCTTCCACCAGAGAGATTTCTCTGCCGTCCGCCCAGCGGAGCTTGATCAAGTACTTATCCGGCGCGTAAACTCCAGTAAGCTTCAAAGCCGGCCTGCGATCCAAATCAAGCTCAATAGCGGGACTGACAACTCCGCCCCACTCGTCGTTCGCGTTGATCTTCCAAATCATTGTTGCTTGATTCTCAACCTGGATTTCCGCCGGAAAGAGTTCGTGGGCAGCCCAGTTGTTTGGGTTGAGAGCACCGGTTCTGCCCAAGATGCGGTTATCAACGGTAACCATGATTTTATCCGTATAGGTAAATCCTGCAGCAGTCTCCACCTCTACTCGCAGTTCGCAGTGACTGCCGTCCACCACAGCGGAAGTATCCAGGAAGAACTGCTCAACAAAGCCGCCAGCACGGAAAACTTCTTGCTGATCCAGGTAAGCAGCGGTACGGATCACAGGATCATTGAGCTGGACTGCTTCGAGAGCAACAGGGTAATGACCCGAAACGATAGTTCCATCTTGGATGCCGCCGATCCGGACTGATGAATAATGGTAATCCACGACAATCCCGTCAACCAACAGCCGCTTCCCGTCAGTACTGATCTGGCCATCGGCAGGAGTTACCACAATCACTGCCGCCGAGTCGGCTGCAATCTCAAATTCAACCTCTCCGGTAACCGGCCCGGTGACAAACCGCTTAGCTGCCGCATCGTAGAGCCGGCTTGCGGAACTGCCTACATCAATGGCTGCGCGCCTAGCCTCGCTGTAGGGATTGTAATAGAGATAGCTTGGATAAGCTGGAGCATGGAAGAAGTCAGTGGCCAACAGATCGAGCTGTAGGATTTTGGGATCACTGCTTGCGCCAATACACGCGGCCATCAAACCTACATGGGATGAACCGTACAAACCGAAATCGGTGGCCGCCCAGCCGTTCTTCACACCGTCGCCCATCGCATACAGAGTCTTGCCGTTCCATTCCCGGCGCAGGGCTTCATAGGCAATAACCGACTCCGGATCCCCTTCCCAATCGGGGCGGGTTCTGTGTTCCGCATCGTGGTATGCGCTGTAGAATAAACGCGCATTGTTGGCTGCGTTCAAAACGTACTTGCCGATGGCCCTGGCATACGAGGGGTCATAGCGGACCACCGGCACAAAAGCCGCCACTGTGGCAAATGTGTTCATGGCAAAGACGTAATCGGTGGTGATGCTGCCCATCAAACCGTTGACATCTTTGCCTGCCCATGTGCCGTGGACAATGCCCCATCCCGGCCGTGCCTCGGCTGGGCCGAAGGTCCACTCAATGAATTTTTGCACATCATAATCCGTACCCAGTTCGGCGTTGAGCCGCGCCGCCAAGTAGGCGCCGTAGGGAAGAATCACTTCATAAAGCGGGTTGTAACTAACCCCCTCCACGAAATCCATGCACCATTCGACGGTTTCCAGGAACTGCGGTTCGCCCCACGTCACGTAAGCCATGTAGTTCATCCAGGCAATCCCTACCAGGCCTTCTGCAAGCTGGTTGCCGTTCGCATAGCGGTATCTGTCATCTTCGTACCGGTAGACCGGCTGGCCGGTAAGGAAATCGTACCGGAGCAGATTCAACCGGTGGATATCCGGCTTGCTGCGGAGATCGGCAGCGGCATCAGCCCACCGCTGCGCGTTGGCATACATGATGTCCACCATGCTCATGGTCTTGTTGGTAAAGCTCAATTCGTTCTGTACATGTGCTACCTCGGGATATTGATCAGCCAGCATGAAAAACAGCATGCCGGGCCAGACATTGTACCAGAAACTGCCGCCGGTGGAATTGACATTGTTGTTGATAATGCCCATTCGATTCCTGGCGTTAAAGTATTGAATGGTCATCAAAACCCAGTTATGCCCGTTCTGATTGCTCTTGTCCACACCAACCAGCGATGCGCCGAGGACCGCCGAAATCTGAGTCAGCGCTTCGTTTCCTCCTGATGCTCCGACATAGGACGGGATCATGAAGCTTTGCAGCTTGAAATTGATGTTTCGGTTATCCCACTGAATCAACGGGAGGTACTGTCCCGATTGGTTGAAGTCAAACAGCAAGGCATCGTACTTCCTGGCTACCTCTTTCCAATCGCGCATTTCAAATGGCTGTGGAATATTGGGCATGGCTTCGATTGCCGCAACAGTCCGCTGCCCTGGTTGAGCCAGGCCGCTCTGGGCAAGGCCCAAAAGCAGCAGCAGGGAGATGATCACCATCTTTGTTTTCATGCACTACCACCTCTAGGAATCATGGTCCAAACCAGCAAGCACTGTTTCCAGACAATCGCCGATTACCTGAGCCCATACCTGATTGCCCAATGCTGACAAATGGACACCGTCGCGGGTGAATTCCCGCGGATTGTACTGATCACAGGCTGCGCGCACATCGGCAAGGGGGACATCCAATTCCACAGCAACTTTGCGCACGGCAGCAATATACTTGTCGAGCCTGGCCAGCGCACCGCCGTCTTCAGTGTAGAAAGCCGGGTCATGGCGGTTGTAGTAGTAATTCTCGTTGGTGTTGTTGGCATCGCCCTCGTAGATATAGCTGACGGTGACCAGAACTGGTACGGCGCCGGCTGCCCGTACCAGTTCGATGATCCTTCTCAAGTTCTGCTCATATTCTGCAAGGGGAACGATCTGAACGTACCTGCCGGCTTTGACATGGTCATTCATGCCGAAATTGATTAAGACCACATCAGGCTGGTGTTCTAACACATCCGCCTGGATTCGCTTGAGTCCTTTAGCTGTGGTGTCGCCGCCAACACCGGCGTTGATGATGGTGATGTTGAACCGTTCGGTCAGAATCTCAGTCCAGTGCTTCCACTGCAAACGGCCGTTGTTAAACGTAAGGCTGTCGCCGAAAGCCACCACTTTAACTAGCGCTTTGTCGTTTTCCACAGTGACCTTACCTCCGCTTTGGCCTATTTCTGCTCGAAAAAATGCAGTGAGCGGCCGAAGCTGTCCAAGAACTCCAGCTTGAAAGTGACCGATTCACCCAGGGCCCATGCGCCGCCCAGTTCGATTACGGGAATGGGCTGTCCTGACTGAACCATGGACAGGAACGGTTCAGGCAGGTCGATGGTTTCGACCAATCCAGCAACGGCCTCACCGCCACCGCCTACGTTAACGACCTTGTATTCCGGAGTAGTCATACGCAGCCGCCACAGATTGCGTTCTCCCGATGCCTGCCCAGGGCTCACACTTACGATGGTTACCCTGGCTTGGACTGCATTTTGCGGGATGACAACGTTTTGAATCATGGCATATGCATAATTGGCTTCCATGGTGACAGTGACTGCCGCACCTTCCTGGACAATCCCGATGGTTCCATTGGAGGCTATTTGGCCGGGAATCCACTCAATCTCCGGGACAACGGCCTCATCAGCACCGTTAGCCTGCTCCGAGTTGCAGCCCATAAGCATTACGCCTACCAGGAACAACAGCATCAGCCGGACCAAAGCCATTTTGTTAAGTTTCATAATTGCTCCTCCTTCATGGAATTGTCATATGGGAAAACTGATTTCATCCAAAGCCACCCTGGCAGCTCCAATCACCGTGTCAGCAGCACCGTAGTATACGTACAGATATCCGTCGTGCAGAACATGGCCACAGCTGAACACCACGTTGGGCACATTGCCTTCCCTCTCCCAAACGAGTTCAGGTTCCAGAATCGGTTCAGGCAGCCTGGCGATGACCTTCGTCGGATCACGGCGATCCAGCAAGGCTGCTCCTAACCGGTACACATGCCGGTCATCGACAGCATGGTAAATCATCAGATATCCCTGCTCGATCAGGATCGGCACACCGGCGATGCCGATCTTTTTCGATTCCCAGCCGTTAGGCTGTGTGGTCATGACAATCTTGTGATCACGCCAGTTCATCAGATCATCGGAAAAGGCAGCCCAAATATGCGGCTCACGCCGGTGATACAGGACATACTTTCCGTTGATCTTGTCCGCCAGCAGGCCTCCGTCTTTGTTCACCTCATCCAGGATCACACCGTGGCGCTCCCAGTCGACAAGGTTTTTCGAACTGGCCAGGCTGATCCGGTGGTCTTTCCAACCCCTTCCGCCAAAACCGGTGTAGATCATGTAATAAGTATCACCGATCTTTGTCACCCGGGGGTCTTCCACACCCCATGCTTCCTGGTCACCGCTGCCTACAAACACCGGCTCCGGGCGGCGCTCAAAATGGATACCGTCACAGCTCGTTGCCAGGCCGATCACGGAGCAGAACTTCTTCTCTGCTTTTGGATACGTATCCCGAAGCGCTTCAAAGCCGCGGTCGCTCGCACGGTACAGCAAATGAAAGCAGCCATCCTCGTGGACAACAGCTGTGTTGAACACCGCCCCACGCTCCCAGGGATACTCGCGGCACGGCTCTAGTACGGGTGTGTTTGCTATGCGCTCTAACTTGAACATTAACTGCCCTCCCTCACAGAAACCTGACCTCGGCACGTGTTTCTCCCGGCCATCTACTCTGCCCCCTAGCGCTCAAGCTGTTCGTACTCAACAAAGGGATCGGGAATGACTGCCCGTCCGATCTGGCAGTCATTCAGCCCGGTGTAGATCACAGCCGTACCGCCGTCTCGGCGGATGATGCCTGAGGTAAAGGTGATGTCTTTCAGATCAGGCCTTTTGGCTCCACCGGGTGGGAAACAATCGCGCGCGCAGATCACTTTCGTCGGGGTTACGTACCTGGTGGCTGGATCAAGGGCAAATGCGGAACTGTAATAATGCTTTTCATGCCCACCATCATCCAGGTGCTCCATGTATGCGATGTGGCCGATCACTCCAATCAGGCCATTGTTCAGCAAATGCAGCTGATTGGCTCCACCCCACTCCCGCGGCAGGAAACTGCGGGGCAGCACAGGAGCGTTGGCAAGTACTTCAGGTGAAATCTGGTCTAAGCTGTCGACCACCACAAACCCGATCATGGCGATAGAGCCGTAGGCCTTAAGCACTTCCTCACCTAGAGGCCGGGTGCAAACCGCGATCTTTCCATCAGGCAGGCCGAGGAGCCGGATATCTTTCATATGGTCAGGGCCTGACGCAAAGTACTTGAGATCATAAATTGACTTACCCCGGTAGAAATCCGTCACCCAGCTCACGATTTTGCCGTTTTCCCAGATCACCCGCACTCCACCGAAGACGATCTCGCTGTCAATGATAGCCACGAACGGGTCCTGCAGCTTAAACTGGGGTGCGTCCGCAATCGGGGACAACACACCGCCTTCTTCCCGGAAGAAGAAAACCGTGGAATCCTCTGAATCCCGCTTTTCGACGCGCCCGGCAATCACCCATTCTCCATCTGACATAAATGGGACCGAAGGATTGTAAACGTCGAACCCGGGCATACCTGCGACTGGAATAATCTCAGCACTCTGCACCTGCTGCTTGAGCTTGAATTGATGATACAAATCCTTTGTACAAACTGGTTGGACATTTGCCGTTAACATCTGTTTCCTCCTGTTCAATCACTCTCAGCCACCAGCCAATGATAGTCGACAACCACACCATCATAGGCGAGCTTGCAGCCCTGCACAGCCATCTTCGCTCCCGATGGCACAGAGACCAGAACGATAGCCTGGTCCGGCGGGATTGACACCATGACTTTGCCCGATGCCTGCTTGATGACAAATGCATGAGTGACAGTATCGTACAAATCAACTGAATCCCCGCCGGCATCAATGGTTATGGTTTTGCTCACACCATATGGGTTGTAGTACAGCCGGGTCGGATAGGCTCGATCGCTGAAAAAATCTGTGACACAGAGATCAAGTTCCAGAATCATCGGATCGGATGTATACCCGAGCGGTGCGGCCATATACCCCACATGGGAGGATCCATACAGGCAGTAATTGGTCGGCCCCCAATTACAGCGCACAGCATCACCAGTGGCGTAGGGGCTTACCTGCTGTTCCAGTGGAACAGTGATCGGGCCGCGCTTGCGGATCCCCTCATAGGCAATGCAGTCTTGGCAATCCCGGTCCCAAGAACTGTTAGACTGATGCTGCGGTGGATGGTAAATACCGTAAAACATCCGGGCATTATTGGCCAGATTGAGAATCCACCGGCCGATCTGCTGGGCATAGCTCTGATCATACCGGGCCAGGGGAATCAGGATCCCGGCCCATTGAAACGTGTTCATTGCAAATGCATAGCCATCGCTGTCGATAACGCTTCCCTGCAGGCCGTATGCATCCAGCCCAGCCCAGTTGTCCGCTATGATCCCCCAACCGGGCCTGCCCCACCCAACGCTGGCGTCAGAAGGATCAAAACACCAGTTGATCAGTTTGTTGAGGTTGTAATCACACCCCAGCTCAGCGTTGATCCGGGCGGCCAGGTAAGCCCCATAAATCAAGAGCACTTCGTACAGCGGGTTGTAAGTCATGGACTGCAGTGACCGCAGCGTCAGTTCGGCAGCTTCCAGAAATCTTGCGTCGCCGAATTTGACATAAGCCATGTACTCTAACCAAGCGATCCCTGCCGCAGCGTCCGGTTCTCTCCATTTTCCGTTGAATACAGGCTCCATGCGGTTAAAGTCAAAGCCTGTCCACAGGTATCCGTCTGAGGCCTCACCCAGCACTACGGCTGCTTGATAGAACCGCTCCGCGTTATGATACATCATCTCCTCCATACACATAGACCTGGAGCCGTCTGCGAGCGGGATCGGGATCAGCGCTGTCTGAGGGTAGAGAGAGACCATCTGGTAAAACAGGATGCACGGCAGTATCTGGTACCAAAACGAGCCGGCGCTTTTGCTTCCTCTGGCTGTGTTATTGTTGATCAGCTGGGTGGTAGGGTTGTAATACTGGCTGGACATCAGCACCCAGTTCCGGCCGTTTTGATCTGCTTTGTCCAACCCCACCAGTGAGCCGCCTACCACTGCTGCGAGCTGATTGATTGCTTCGCCCCTGGCATCTTGGCCGACATACGAGGGTAGGCGGAACGAATCGATCTGAAAGTGGGGCTGCTCTCGATCCCACACAAGCAGCGGCAGGTACTGCCCTTGCCGCTCTGGATCGAACACAAGGGCATCGTACCGGCGGGCAACCTCTTTCCAGTCGCGCATGGCGAACGGGCGTGGGATCCGCGGCATTGTTTGTACTCTACGAATCAAATTATTCATGGCTGCCTCTTTGGTGTGAAACCCCCTGCCCCGCCGTAAACAGTTACCCGAAACAGGGGGGTTCATCTTCTTAATGATTGTAAATCTCATCGATCAAACGCTGCATTGCCGGAGCGATGGCATCCATTGCCGCTTTGGGGCTCTGGTGGCCTTCGATGGCACTGTTCAGCGCCTCTCCCCAGCCAATATCCTCGGTGCCCGGCAGAACCATGGTCATTACACCGTTATGAATCATGTCAGCCATTACTTCATAAGACTCATAGTCATGGAAGTAAGGCAGGTATCTTTCCAGAATCTCGTCTTCGTATGTTGACAGGTCGCGGTAGTCGCTGGTAATCTCAAACAGTGCATTGACTATCGCAATCATCGCGGCAGGGTTCTCCACACCGGCAGGCAGCGCCGCCAAACGTGGACCCCACAGCGGCAGCACATGGCTGTCTGCCTGAGGCCCTTTCGGCCAATAGGCCACACCGCGCTCAAAAGGCACCGTGGCATTCATGTTTGCAAAGGCAAACCGCCCCATGCCAGCCTGCCCTTTGCCAAACGAGTTGGTCGGGCCGACCACTTGATGAACGTAAAGTAAATCGTGGATGAACTGAATCGCTTCCAGCACTTTGTCATCATTTCCTGTGAAAGTCATTCTGCCGTTGATATCCGTAATGTAACTGCCGTTGTTGGTCAATACCAAGATCTGAACAAAGTCCGCAGCGCCCCACCGGGTGTCCAAGCCCCACTGATCAATCACGCCGTCGCCATCTTTGTCCTTGGTCAAGGCTTTGGCAATTTCCAGCATCTTGTCCCATGTCCACTCGCCTGCGTCCATCAGATCATACAAGCTGGGCTGGCCTTCAGCAGCGAACATGTCCTTGTTCCAGTACATCACGTGGCCTGAACGGACGTCATTGTCCCTTTCCAGCTCATCATTGGTGGAAAAGCCGTAGGCTTGGCCCTGGAAGGTGGAATAGAGCTCACGCATGCGGGAATGCATCCCGGGCAGGCTCGCATAATACTCATCATCAAGAATGTCGTCCAGAGGCCGCAAAGCGCCCTGCGAAGCAAGTTCAACCATCCAATGGTTCGGGAAGGAGTAAATGTCGCCCACCGGATCTCCTGCCATATGGCTGGCTATGATCGTGTCGATTGCACCCTCCCAGGTCAGTTCGCGGAACTCAATATTGCAGTTGAACATTTCCTCAACCATCTCAAGCCGTCCCCGGCCCAAGCCGTCAGTAAAATACGCCTCAATCGTGTGCACGTTATATGTTGCGAAAACCACGGTCCGGCCGCCGAGATCATATACTTCCCGCCAACCGGTTCCCATGACGCCTGCCGGCAGGGCGATCAGCAATAATGCAGTTATGAACACAACTACCAAGCTCTTTTTCATGTTTTTTTCCTCCTTTGTCGTCTAAGCTAGCCCACATTTCCATCTTTCAAGCTGATCCCTCACTCTCTGGTTTTCCACCCCCTTTCCGAACCGGCTGCTCAACCGACCAGCCCAGTTTTTTCAATACTCTCAATGAAGAACCTCTGCAAGAAACTGTACATCACCAGCATTGGGGCAATGTACAGCAAAGTTGCCGCATTGTGAATCAGTGTATTGCGCTCATGATCGCCGTACAAATACCTGGTCAAAATCGGCAGATCCGCAATAGCCAAAGCCAGATTGTCTGTTCCCGTCAAAAACATTTGGGCGTAGAACATATCGTTCCAGATCCACACAAACGAGAACAGGAAGACAACAACCAGCACCGGGCCGGCATTGGGGACCATGACCTGAAAGAAGGTGCGGATCGAGCCGGCTCCGTCAATATAAGCCGCCTCTTCCAGGCTGTCGGACATTCCCGCGAAGTATTGCCGCGTGATGTAGATAAACAGAGCGTTCTTTACTCCGGTCCCAGTGATGCCCATCATCAGGTAAGGCCAGAAAGATCCCAAAAGATTAATGCCCTTTCCCAGCAGGCCGAGTGGGTTGAAAAAGCGGAAATTGAGAAACAGCGGAACCATGATCATCTGCGGCGGCACAATCAGGGTCAGGATAACCAAGGCCAGCAAGATCCTTTTGCCTGGGAAGTTGAACCTGGCAAACCCATAGCCGATAAACGTGCACGAAACCAGCTGCACAATGCTCACAGTCAATGACAAAAGCAGAGTGTTCCGGAAAGCGCGCCCGTACCGCATTGCTTCAATCGCCTTGTTAAAATTGTCGAGCGTTGTGTTCTTAGGAATCCAATGAACCGTGGGATCATTCAGATCTCCCGGAGCCATGAATGCTGAAGAAATCTGCACCAAAAGGGGATACAAAATGACAAAGCCAATGCCGACAATCATGACCGTCCGGAACAGACTCCCGCTGCCGGCTAACATTTTGGACAGGCGCACACGCTTTCGCACCGTTATCTGCCTCCTCTTAAGGCCGGCTGGATGAGGATCTGGACATGATGCCCATGACAACTGCCAGCACTATTGCAATAGTGATAAAGTAGAACCAGCTCATCGCCGCACTGACACCAAACCCCTGCCCCTGCCAGGCGGTTGACTTGATTAGGTTAACCAGTTTGTTGTAAGGCGAGGTGAAAGACTCGACAATCGTATAGATCACACTGGCCATGATCATCGGCAAAATCATGGGAAAGGTGATTTTCCAGAAGCACTCCCACTTGGTGGCACCCTCGATGCTCGCCGCTTCATATATCGAGCTGGGGATGGACTGGAGTGCCGCAAGCATGATCAAAATCGGTATGCCCGAGTTGTTGATAATCTGCGGAACGCTGTCGGCGGCATTGAAAACGTATTTTAGAAACCCTTCCGGAAGCTGCAGCTGCATCAGATAGTTCCTGAGCTCACTGCCGGAAAACATGCCGAGCTCCGCGCCGATTTTGGAATAACTCATTGCCTTTTGCATATAGTCCTGGCTCTGCAAGGCCAGAACTGCCTGTGCCCCCATGATTACCGGCAGGAAAAACACCACCCTGGCCACAGTACGGCCCTTGAACCTTTGATTGAGCATATTAGCGGCAAAGAAGCTGAAAATCAGTACGGCTGGCACCCGCGAGAGTGTCTGGACCAACGTTTCGGTATAGGCGATCCGGAAGTTAGGATGCACAAACAACAGATCATGATAGTTTGTAAAGCCGACATAATGCAGAATGTACCCGCTGGGAGTGAGTTCAAGCTGGTTGAAGCTGAACACAATCGACTGGATGAACGGGTATAAGAAGAAACTGATGAAGCCGACCACAAAAGGTGACACGAACATCAACCCCGTCAGATACTTGCGCCGCTTCATTGTCAGAACACTGCGTTTGCGCTTCATTCGCCAATCCCCCACACCAACCGGAATCCCAATGCATCAACCCGTAAACCGTCGACTACCACCGGTACCTGGTTGTAGTTGACGATAACGGCTGCGTTGTTTGCGTAATCTGTCCTGTAAACATTGTCCGCGATCTGCTGATGGCCGATTATCCGCTCCGTGCGCACCAGCCTCAGCACTGAGTTGGCCGCCGCGTAGAAACTGCCGGCGTCCGCCAGCCAGTCTCCGTAGTGCAGCGAATAGAGGTGTTCGTATTCGGTTCCTTTGACTTCTGTTGAGCTGGCATATGCCCACTGGTAGTACGGCAGCGCGCCGGTCTCGACAAGTTTCAGCTTGTAGAGCGGATCACCACCTGCCAGGTTAATCGGGCTGCCGGTATAGTCTACAAACCCATGCAGGACGATCTGGTAAAAGGGTACGGTTTCGTCGACGATGTTGTAGTCTGTACTTCCCATGGGGAGCTGGACGATTGCATCCGCATACGGCAGAGCGTAAGCATTGGCTCCTTCAAGGATCAGATCAGCCCCATAGCCGGCTGTCATTTTGCTCAGCTGTTCCCTCAAGATCTCCACAGCCTGTTGGCGGTCCACTGTCACATCTGCCGAGTTCCGGAAATCGGAATTCACCTGCAGCCCCATTTCCAAAGGAGCTATGCTTGTGATGCTGAAAGCCTGCAGGCTGGTGAAGAAGCTGTCAACCAGCGGCCCGAGTGCCCGGGGAGACAGGATGAAGCGGTAATCGCCAGACTTATATTTACCTGTGGCAGGATCATAGCTGTAAGACTTCGCCGGCAGCCCATCCAGGAACCGCGCCGCGTCTTTGGAAGCTCTGAAACCACGAGCGAAGGTCTTCGGATACACATTCATGAAATTGACTCCCAAATACAGCCGCCCCCCAGCCGCCTCCAGCCTTGCGGACAGTGATTCCAGCTCAGTTTGCCTGCCCAGAACCTTTTCCAAACGCACCTTCTCTGGGTACACATGCTTGATGCCGTCCTCCAACCACCCCAGGTAACGCAGGGATACGCTCTTGATCCCGAGGGCCTCCAGGCTTGTCAGAATCTGTTCGGCCTGCTGATATGTTGTGAGGGGTTCCGTTGTTTCCCACGCAATCCCCAGGATCGGCCGCTTCACATTGATCGCTCCCACCAGATCCAGGAAAAACGGGACGTTTTCCTGTTCTGACAGCGGTTCAAGCGCGAACTGGCGGCAAAGGTAATCCTGATAGGCGTGAGCCATGCCCACATAGTTGGCGGCATCACCATCCAGGAATGCGTAGCGCACCCGGATCTCACCTTGATACATCCTTGACTGATAACGGCGCACAATCGCCATTACCGAAGGGCGCAGGGTGAACTGGGGATAAACCACGTTGTATGAATGCAGCTTGCCTGCTACGTCCGCCTGAATGCGCGCCAGCGCCTCCCCTTCCTCAATGATCGCCAAGAACGCCTGGTCACCTTGCTTCAGCCCGAAGACGGGCAGATGGATCAAATTGCGGATCAGCGGCATATCCCTCGGGCCGAGGGACAGATCTTCACCGTATACAGGCTGACTGTAAATCGATGCTCCAGTCTTGCCGTTGTTGAGGTAGATCAGCGCGCCTGATCCGTCCGGTACGAAAAGATAACCTTCTTGATCCAGATAGGCAGCCCCGAAGTACGGCAGCAGTGTGAATGTGAGCAGAGGAAGGTTAGGCTGCGCCTGCTGGTACTCTTCTTCAAACTCGGCTATTTTGCGGGTGATTTCCTCAATCTGTGCGGCCAGCTCCTGGTATTTACGGTCAATCACCACTGCCAGTCCGCTCTTGTTGTCCTTTACATGCTGGCTCAGCTGTTTGTTCAGCTCCAGCAGCTGATCCACCAGTTTGGCTTTTTCATCTACCAACGCTTGGCGCTCCGCGGCTTTAAGTGGTTTTGGATAGACAATTTGATCAACCGGGACCCGCACCACCAGGTTTGGGCCGTCCAGCACGTACTCCATCGGTACAAAGAAAACGTGGGTGTTGTATTCCGGCCGGTCAAGGTTGTTGGCCCAGCAGTCATCACGAGCATCTTCGAAAGTGTAATCCGACGCCTCAATGATCCGCTGGAGTTCCCGCTGCACGAAACCGGCGATCCGCCTCAGGACATAGGTCGGTGTTTCCACCAACTGGGCCAGATCAGTGAATGACAGATCAGCCACCTTTGCCACGTCTGCCCGGTGATCCCGGATTTGTTCCAGCATATTGTTGGCTGTAGTCTGCGTATCCCGGACCAGCCGGTTGTACAGATTATCGCGCTGCCGGATCAGGCTGTTGAGTTCAGCCTGGTCCGCGTCAGGTGCGGCCTGCAGGGCGGCAATGCGGGTATTCAGTTCGGCAATCTGTTCCTCAAGGCTTTGGAAAGCCGGATCGTGGAATACCAAGCGGTAATCCCCAAACAACCGATCCAGATCAAGGCCGGGCAAAGGAATCCGTTCAGAGCCGTCATTTTTTTCCAGCGACACAAGGATGTACGACTCCCTGACCCGCTGCTGATCTTTAGGATCAGCGATGCTGTCCAGGATGATCCTTTCAAACCGATCCTCCCTGACCATGAGAGGGACAATGTTTTCCGGATTGTACCTTTGGCCGACTGTGTACTCGACCCGGACACCGTTGGGGATCGGCCTGATTGCATATTGGTGATGCTGCACCGAGTCAACATAGTTGTTCAGAGTGTAGCGGCCGTCACTATAAGCAAAGACAAATTGAGCGCTTAACTCTTGTTTGATGGTCGAACTGCCGATTTTCTCCAATTTCTCCCTATCTTTCGGATTGGAATACCAGACCTTGTCTTGGGCTTTGACATGGACTGCGATCTCGGTGGTGCTGGGGTGGATATATAGGGCTAAATACTCGTTTTCCACAGCCAGGTTGAAATCAGGGGCAATCTCGGCCGCCAGCGCTGAAAGACAGCCGATGCCCAGGATCAGTGCCAAGGCTGTTAAACTGATGCATGTGTGTCTCCTAAGCATAAGCAAACCTCTTTTCTAGCTTCTGAAGACAAGCTCGGCGTAGATGGTGGTGACAAAGCCCAACAACAAGTTGATCACATCTAGGAAAATCAGCCCCAGGAACAGAATGCTGCCGATGCCGATTACAATCAGGATGGACGTTAGGCACGTCTTGGGGACATCGTATTCATGCAGCACCATGGTTCCAGTAAACAGCAGGAAGGCAGACCAGATCACACTGATGGAGATGATCAGGTAATAGAAAGGCTCTTCATTCAAGGTTAGATAGTTGCTGATCACCGTCATCGGCACGTTGACCAAGATAATGGGCGTGAGCGCATATGCTGACGCAATGTAGATCTCCTTGAGTGTCCCTTTGCCGTCCATCAGTGTTGTGAGGGCCCAATTGACCAGGCACCACAGTAAAAAGGGCACTACCACGCTGCTGATGTCCATGTAAACATTCATTTTGGCAGCATCCCTTGGGTTGAACAGGTAACCGGTGTACTGACGCATAAAAATGTAAGTGGCAACGACCAATGTCAGAAGGATGGTTGCAGCGCAGGCATTGCCCCTTTGTTCATGTTTCAAGTCCCAGAAGCCGTCAAACGGATGCAAAATCACATGAAAGGCATATTTCAGCGGGCTGATGAACTGACCCATCCTGGTGGATAACGCTGAATGCCTGTGTCTGTGAGCAGCAGCCCGGCGAAGCAGTACCGGGATTCTGCTGGCGATGAGCCAGAGCACAATCACAGCCACTGCGAAGCCGCTGAAGTAACGCTCCACCACTCCCTTGCGGTAATAGCCAAAGGCCTTGGAAAACAGTTCCCGGTTGTCGCCAAGGCGGAAATAGGCCATGGCTTCCTCATATTTGGCCTGAGTCATATAGGAGCGCCCAACTGAAAGATAGGCAAAATCCAAGTTGACGTTAAGGCGGAGAGCCTGCTCCCAAACCAAGACCGATTCTTCCATTTTACCCCGCTCATACAAGTCTATAGCGGTATGGATCAGCTGAGCGTAAGGGGTTGGGGCAAAGCGAGTAATCGAGTTGGTGCCGAGATCCAGCACTAAAATGTCCTCGCCCACCACTTCGATGGCTGCAGGCAGCTTGAAAGCGCCAAAGGCTTCACCCAAAGCACCAAACACATAGAGCAAGTACCCGCTGCCGTCGTAGGTGAATATCCGGCCCCGCGCGCGGTCCAGCACGCTGTAGATGCCGTTTTCCCTGGCCTTGATATCAACAAACCTTGATGGTGGGCCGCTCAGATCTCCCATGGGTGGTGCATAGCAGTTTCTGGTCAGTACATCCCTACCGCCTGGGACGAGTTTTTTGACCGATGTTTCATGGGCGTCGCCCGCTTCCACCGCGTAGACAAATCCATAAGGATCCGCGTCAATGCTTACATATTCCACCGGTAGAAACAAGGCCATGGCCTGCCTCTGCTCTTCAGTGGCAAACCGGCGCCAAAAAATCTCCGACAATGTGGGCCTTACCCTAGGCGCCCCCACAAAACCCTTGAACAGGCCATCGGTGTCAAACTCCATGATACCGTCGTAGATACCGTCAGCAGTCACGTGGATTCTGCCCAGAGGATCAACCGCCACTTTTATGGGCTTGAACTTGAAGCTTGCGTCAGATGCAGCGGCAATGTTTGCGATCAGATCAGGTACTCCAATCTCCCGTATGTAGTGCCCGCCGGCAGAGAAGTGGACGATGCGGCCGTTGTCCCGATCGGCAACGTACAGCTCGCCGGTGGTGGTTACAAACACACCTGCGGGTGCCCGCAGCCGATCGGTTTTACCATTG
>Ga0134094_1002192_pt1 | contig 17075 bp, 14 predicted proteins | sample 5_1taG_FD_94458 | JGI IMG/M metagenome (GOLD analysis project Ga0134094, IMG submission 94458) | Switchgrass degrading microbial communities from high solid loading bioreactors in New Hampshire, USA - 5_19_20_110_A1 metaG | ecosystem: Engineered > Bioreactor > Semi-continuous > Anaerobic >... | reverse complement strand
GCCCCAGTACCGCCAGGTGCGCGACCCGGGGTCTTCATATGAAAGGAAAACCTCGCCGTTGCTGGCCTCTTTCAACTGGCGGCCAACTTCCAGGTAGCCTTCAAAGGTCCTCATCTGCTCCGGGTCGATACCATACTGGTCAAAAATCGCCTTGTTATAAAACAGAAGCTGCGGGCGCAGCGAGCGCGGCAGGCAGTAGATCCGGCCTTTGTAGAAAATCTGGTCGTAAGTGCCCTCGACAAACTGGTCTTCCAGCGGCAGCAGGTAATCGGTTAGATCAACCAGCATGCCCGCATCCGCCATAGCCTGCATGCTCACCGGGAAAGTGGAAATGACATCCGCCATTTCATCAAAGCTTTGAGAGGTAAAGGCCAGCATGGTGCGCTCACGCACCTCTTCTTCGCCTGCCATTTCGACAACTTCGGATTTAACTTGCGAGTACTCGGGATGCCGCGCCAGGAAGTCCTCATTCCACATCTGGATAAACCGCGGCTGGCCAAACGCCCAGGTAATCATCGTTCCCGGTGGGGCCTCGACAACCGTTTCTTCTGCGGCTGGAGCACTACTTACCGGGGTCGCCTCATCTGCTGGGGTCTCCTCGACTGCCAGGGTGGGCATTGTTTCAGAGGCAGGCTCTGTGCTGGCAGGCGGCTGTTCGCCGGCAGGCGCCGGTCCGGCGCAAGAAGCAACAAACAAAGAGATCAGCACAAGCCGAATGACCGTCTTTAGCCAAACAGTGTCCTTCATAAGGCTCTCTCCTTCTCACGATTAGGGACAAACTTCACATTAAGGATTCTGCCCGGGTTAAGAACGGATGTGCCTGCTTCGCTCGTTATACGTTGATCCTGTTCACCGGACAGCGCGTGCAACCATTCTCAGCAGTTGGCCAGACCATCTCATATTGATCGTTTAAGCCCTTATGAACGCGTTTCTATGCGTAAAGGTCTATCCGGCTGGCCCAACGCCGTTGTATATCAATCTTATTATGATTATATAATTTGTCAAGTTCATTCTATGCTGCCGGAAATGCCCCGGGCAGCCGCTGCACGCAGTTCCGGTCGTGCTGCGTTTTCGGATGCCATCTGCCTGGTATAAAGCAGTCAGGCAGGTATCCAGATGCTGGAGGAACGAAGTCATGAGGAAATTGATTGTGCTAGAACAAATCTCCCTGGATGGTGTTATCCAGTCCCCAGGCAGACCAGATGAAGATCCCAGCGGCGGCTTCGAATATGGCGGGTGGGTTGCGCCATATTCCGACGCGGTTCTTGGAGCAGCCCTGAGAAGCCAGATGAACCAGCCGTTCGACCTGTTGCTGGGGCGCAAAACCTTTGAGATATGGGCGTCGTACTGGCCGCATCATGCAGACATATGGCCCGGCGCCGATGCGGCGACCAAATACGTCGCCTCAAATACGATGACTTCTCACGAGTGGCAGCCGTCCGTGTTTCTAAATGGAGATATTGCCGAAAAAGTTGCCGAAATCAAGCAGCAGCCAGGGCCCGATTTGAATACCTGGGGCAGCAGCAGTCTCCTTCAGACGCTGCTCAAGCATGATCTGGTCGATGTGTTCTGGCTGATCATCTACCCGATCACATTAGGCGCTGGAAAGCGGTTGTTTGCCGGTGGGACGACCCCTGCGGCGTTTAAGGTGACGGATAGCAAAGTCACCCCGAAGGGCGTCATTGTCGTCAGGTACGAGCGTGCAGGTGAACTCACGACCGGAAGTGTATGACCGGTTTCTTCACCAATCCAAGAACGTCACCGGCGAATTGGCGCACTTACCACAAGGCGCGTTCCTTTGCCGGGGCTCGATTCCACCTGGACCTCACCACCAATTAAATCGGCCCGTTCAAATACACCCAACAGGCCAAAGTGACCGCCAGGCGCGAACGCGGACGGGCTTCTCGGAACCTGAAACCCTTTTCCATTATCTTCAATCACAATGTGGATATCATCAGATGCAAACGCCATCCGGACCGATGCCGCCGTCGCTTCGGAGTGCCGGGTGATGTTGCTCAACGCTTCTTGCACGATCCGGTAAAGCGCCAGTTCGACCGGGGCATCCAGCCGATGCTCCTGGCCTTGACAGACAAATTCAACATTCGATCCTAGCTGCTTGCTGGTCTCCCCTACCAGCATATTGATTGCCGCGACCAACCCCAGGTCTTCGAGATAAATCGGGCGAAGCGCTGCCACCATCCGGCGCAGATTTTCGATTGTCTGCTCCGCGGCTCCCTCCAGCTCGCCCAGCGCCTGAACCACCGGGTGGCCTTCCCAGTCCATTTCCACCAGTTGGATGCGCTGCTTGAAGGCGATTAGAGACTGGATCGTATCATCGTGCAGCTCACGCGCGATCCGCCGGCGTTCTTCCTCCTGGCCGCTTGTAATTGCGCCAATATAGCTGTGCAGGCTCTGCTGGGCCGCGCGCAGTTTATGCGCCATATGGATCAGTTCGGTCTGGAGCTGCCGGATCTCCGACACGCCGCCAACCGGCTGTTCAATCGCAGAATAGTCTCCCCATCCCAGGCGGCTCGACTGATCGGCCAATGCTTGCAAGGGCTGGACGATCTGGCGGATGCCAAAGAACAACGCCAGAAGCGCCAGCAGCAAGATTGGCACCATGACCAGTGGGGCTAAGAGGGTAGTTTGCAAAATGGGAGACGCCACATGCTCCCAGGGTTCTTCGATGAGCAGCGCCCAACCAAACGGTTCAACCGGGCTGAAGGCAACCACGTGCTCGCTCCCATTCACCTCCACATAGGTGGTGCCGTACTGCCCGGCCAGCGCTTCTGCCACTCCCGCGTGCTGGCCAATCCCCTCGTTTTGCGGATCAAACCCCTGCTGATATAACACCTCTCGGTTCGCTGAAATCACCGCAATCGAAGTCCCCTGTTGTGGAATTGCATCGGTAAAAACGCTTTCCACCAACGGCCCCGGATAAAAAGCACCGGCGACCACGTTCTGCCGGTCCCCGGTCGGAGCGAGAACGACCATCGGCGTGTCTTGCAGCCCCGGCTGTAAGATATAGAATGAAAGATCCGGGTCCTCCGCCAGGGCGCGCAAGCCTTCATCCAGGCGTCCGGCCTGTTTATCCCAGATCACGGGGTTTCCCTGATAGGCGAAGAATTCTCCATCCGTATCCAGAACAGCAAGCCCGGCATCGAAGTCCGGCGAGAAATAATCAGCGTTTTGCAGCACTTCTCCGGCCTGCCCGGTGGGAGAATTTGAAACTTGAGCAGCCAGGCTGCGGATTTCGTTGACCCTCCGCATGACCTGCTCTTCGATCGCTGTGGACGCCATTCGAGCAGCTCGTTCATCCCGGTCACCCACCAGTTCTCGCATTGCATTCTCGTGGATTCTTGTGCTGCCGAAGGTGATCACCAGAAGCAGGATAATCAACGGGAAAACAACCACGGCTAACAACTGAAAAGTCAGCGAACGCCACGTCATTCGCTGACCTGTGCCTGTCCGTTTTTCCTTCATAGACTTAACTTCACCCACTTAGGATTGATCCATGATGGTCTTTGGAATCCAGCCAAGCGATACGGCCTTCATCACGGCTTCGGTCCGGTTGGAAACGCCCATTTTGTTAAAAATATGCGCAATATGGCCCTGCACGGTCCGGTCGCTGATCCCCAGTTGGGTCGCGATGGCCTTATTGGTTAGCCCTTTTGCCAGGCACAGGAGCACTTCCATTTCGCGGTCAGAGAGCGTCTCGATCGGGGCATCAGGTTTCTGCTGGGTCACATATGAGACGATTTTTTGCGCAATGGCCTGTTGGATGGCTGACTTTCCGGCATGGACATCGCGTACCGCGTTAATAATTTCCGCCGGTGAGGCCGTTTTCAAGACGTAGCCGTTTGCGCCAGCTTGCAGCACAGCAATTACATACGGATCATCGTTATAGGCAGTCAGGATCAACACCCCGGTTTCACGGACATTGGCCCGCACCCAGCGGGTCACTTCAATCCCTGTCGCCTTGGGCATCTGAATATCCAAAACGGCCACGTCTGGGCGATGTTCTTGAATCAATGCCCGTGCCTGTTCACCGTCATCGGCCTCCGCGACCACGATGATATCTTTTGCGCGCTCTAAAAACTGCCGTATTCCGGCACGAACAACAGCATGGTCATCGGCCAGGACTACACGAATAGGGGCTTCTGGCATAAATTCTTCTCTCTTCCAGATCAGTGTTGGCAGATACCTGACAGGTGTCATCAGGCATTTGCCAGTCATTGCGTAATTTTAACGTTAAATCCATGTCTACGCGGATATCCAACTTATCTCGAAAATCGCCCGAAGGTCGGACGGCACCGACATCCGGATGGCATTCAGCATGCACGGCAATATGGGCGGGCCGCACGATTTCCGCCTTCACCTGAAAACCAACGACCCTGCCCAACCAGACAAAGAAGTGAAAATCCTCTCTAACTCGGTGCCGTAAACCACCCGCTGAATAAAAAATAGGCATTTTTGCCTATATCTTATCGGGCAGTTTTACGCTGTTCAGGGTTCCTGCGCTCGACTAAGATGTCGTTGTTTCACCAGAATTTTTAAGACAGGTCCTTGCCTTTCCTGACAGGAGTTTTAATGACCCGCCGATTGATATTCTTGAGTCTCATTTTCCTGATCCTGCTGCCCCTGGGTTTAAGCGGCTGCGCAAGCAGCGGCGACCATGCCAGCACGACGGATCTAAAAATGGCGCCTATGGCCAATATGCCCGCCGAAGTGAAGATGGCTTCGGTCACTGTTCAGGATGCCTATCGTTTCAACGTTGCCAATCCTGAGATCATGAAAGAGATCCCCTGCTACTGCGGCTGCGGGGATATGGGGCATGCATCCAACTATGCCTGCTACGTGCAGGATGATTCGAACGGCCAGATCACCTTCGACGGCCATGCGCTGGGCTGCTCCATTTGCGTAGACATCACCCAGGATACCATGCGAATGTTGAAGGAAGGAAAATCAGTAACCGAAATCAAGCAAGTCATCGACGACACATATTCGAAATTTGGACCGTCCAATATCCCGTAAATGCTCAGCAAACAGAAGCTTTTCCCCTGGATCTTCCTGTTTGCAGCCCTGCTGATCGTCTTCGCGCCGCTGCCTATTCAAGCCCAACCTGTGGAGCGTACGGTTCGGATTGAGGCGGGTGATTACGCGTTTTCGCCCGCGGTGATCCACGCTAACCCGGGCGACCGCGTCACGATCGAGCTGGTGAGTAAAGATGTCGTGCATGGGCTTACCATTGATGGCTATCCTGACATTAACCTGCAAGCGGAACCGGGGAAGACTGCCAGGACCACGTTCGTTGCCAACCGCGCCGGCACTTTCAAGATCCGGTGCTCGGTTGCCTGTGGGAGCCTGCATCCTTTCATGACCGGCAAAATATCCATCGGTCCCAACCTGCTGCTCTACCGCGCCGGTGGTCTGGCGCTGTTGGTTCTGATTTCTGGCGCGGTTTATTCTTCGCGGAAACAAAAGGCTGCCCAATGAGCCAGTTCACTGTGCAGGAGCACAATCCTCACGTTTTCGAGAAGGGCGCAGCCAGCCATCGAAACCCGCTGATCTACTCGCGCTGGCCCCTTTTCATCGCTCGCGCGATCACGTTAGCGGGCTTTGTGCTGACCATCCTTGCCGGCCTGTTTGGCTCGGTGGTCGGCAGCCAAAACTTCGCCATTATCTTCGTGTGGATTGCCTGGTGGACGGCGCTGAAACTGCTCTTTATTCCCCTGGGCGGGCGCTCGTGGTGCGCAGTTTGCCCCATTCCCATGCCCGGCGAGTGGATCAGCCAGGGCGGCATCTTCCCGGGCGGTAAGAAGATCGGGCTGGGACGGAAATGGCCGAAACAGTTGACGCTCGGCAAACTGGGCGTCCTCAACCTGCACGGCACGTGGCTTCAGTCCGCCGGCTTCCTGATGATCGGCCTGTTCAGTGCAGTTACACTCACCACACCCGCGCTCACCGGCTGGGTGCTGCTGGGGATCATCGTTCTATCGTTCGGTTTGAGCCTGGTGTTTGAGAAGCGCGCTTTCTGCAACCACCTCTGCCCGATCGGCGGGTTCACTGGCCTGTACGCGCAGGCGGCTCCGGTGGAGATTCGGGTGAAAGACCGCGCCGTCTGCGCTGCGCACACCGAAAAGACCTGCTACCAGAACTGCCCCTGGGGTGTATACGTCACCGCGCTTCAAGACAACGGGCCTTGCGGAATGTGCATGGAGTGCATCCGCGTCTGCCCGCACGATAATGTCTCGATCAACCTGCGTGAGTTCGGCAAGGATTTCATCGAGTCGCGCAAATCATCGCGCCTGGACGAAGCATTCCTGGCGCTGGTGATGTTGGGCTGTGTGATGGCGTTCTCTGCCGTGTTCCTTGGCCCGTGGGGCGAGCTGCGCCGCGCAGCATACCAGGTCGGGAGTGCAAATTGGATGGTTTACGCAGCTGGTTTCCTGCTCTTCGCCGGGCTGTTGATTCCTGGCTTATATGCGCTCCTGCTGCGGTTGGGCGGGCCGGTCGAAAAATTCGGCAAAAGCATGGCTCGCTTCAGCCGCCCGCTGCTCCCGTTGGGTCTGGCAGCCTGGATTGCTTTCACCATTTCTTTTGCCTTCGCCAAGCTCTCGTATGTGCTGCCCGTGCTCTCTGACCCATTTGGCCGGGGCTGGGACCTGTTCGGCACGGCGGGCGTCGTCTGGTCTCCGGACGTTTCAATCATCAGCCCGATCCTGCAAGCTGCCGTCCTGTTGGGTGGTCTGCTGTGGATGGGTCAGGCGGCTCGTCGGGATGCTGATACAGCCCGGCGCGCGCTGTTCATCCAGATTTACGGCCTGATGATCACAATCGCAATGCTGTTTCTGTTGGTTGGATAAACCTTCAGATGCGCTTCTGAAAGAAAGCATGAAGAAACCCGAACTGATCGCCAGAATATTTCTCTTCCTTCTCCTGATCGCTGCAGGCGCCGCCGGTGTGATTGCAGCAGTTCCTGCCTTCGGGCCGGGCAGCGGAGAGATTCATGAACTGCACGCCCGCATGCCTGAGAACGGGGGATGGTCGCTCGATACCATTTCAGCAAAAGCGGGACAGCCCATTCATTTGCGCATGACCTCGGATGATGTCCTGCATTCCTTCGCAATTGGGCAAAGTGACCGGCCGCCGGTGGACCTCTACCCCGGAAAATGGGAGGAAACAACCCTCGTTTTTGACCAGCCCGGCCGCTATACCTTCTACTGCACACGTTGGTGCGGGCGAAACCACTGGCGCATGCGCGGGACCATTCTTGTTACCGGCGAGGATGTTGAAACGGCCGCCCAGGCAGAAACGCAAGAAAAACCGCTCTACTTAGCGCTTGATCTCAATCTCGACGCCCCGCATAATGCTGAAATCGTCCCGCAGCGCGAGCCATCAGCAGAACGGGGAAGAGCGCTGGAGCAGCGCCTGCCCGCGTACGCGTTAGATCGCGATACCTACCTGAAAAACAGCCCCGAGACGGTGTGGAAGCGCCTGCGTACAGAGCCTGCGCTAGCAGACCTGGACGATGCAGCGCTTTGGGATGCAGTCGCCTGGATTTGGGCGCGCCAGACTTCGCCCGAAAAGCTGGCAAAAGCAGCCGGGCTGTATGCAACCAACTGCGCCGCCTGTCACGGTGAGACCGGCAAGGGCGATGGGGTGATGGTTGAAGGGCTGCCCCGTTTCGACCCGGCAAATATTCACAAGGAAGGCCACGCCAGCACAAGCGAAAGGCTGGGGAACAACCAGATGGCCGAAAGCGAGATGGGCCTTTCTGCCCCAGGTGATTTCACCGATCCAAAATTATTGCTTGGGGCAAGCCCGGCTTTGTTAGAGGGCAAGCTCCTGCGCGGCGGGATGGGGACAGGCATGCCTTACTGGGGGCCGATTTTCACCGAAGAAGAGATGGACGCATTGATCGCGTATCTATATCAGTTCGCAATGGATACAGACGCCGCTGTTCAGTAAGCCGGAACGAATGAAGTAATCTGCAGGCGGTGGACAACGGATTTTGGCAGACGGATGCACATGCGTTTAACACAACTGTGTTGGGCATCCGTCTATCAGCTCTTCGGATGATATTCGAGATAACGAATAAGCCATCAGACGAATGCGTCAATCCACAAAGAACGTGAATTGACGTTAACGAATAAAGCAGGATGCAGACACTGTCTGCATCAGGATGAATGAAAATGACTGGCAGAGACCGGATCTCATTATCAAGTTAACCATATTCCTGCCGGGCGGCAACGCGACGCAGTCGCGCAACTGCACGCAACACATTCATCTGACGGCTCTCTGATTCATTTTCGAGATAACAAATACTAGAATATTTGTCCTAATTCGTTTATTCGTTTAACGAGATCCGGCGCGTTCTTTGCCGGATCTCGCATTCGTTGATGGCTCGCAGAAATCCGTTTCAATAATCCGTTGTCACGAACCGGTGGAATGGACAACGGTCCCGTGTTCTGGGAGCGTGCGCCGCTCTTCACCTGCATCCAGTGACACATAAGGCGTGGTCCAGCGAAAGATCCATTTCGCGTCTTCAACAGAGACATTCACGCACCCGTGCGAACGGCGCTCGCCAAAAGCGCTGTGCCAGAAGGCGCCGTGGATGGCCACCCCGCCCTGTATATACGTGCACCAGGGGACGGCCGGTGTGGAGTAACCGCTGGCCTCATCGCCTGCCGTCATGTTCTTCGAAATGATCTTCCAGTGAGTGAGCAGTTTGCCCGCAGGTGTAGAGTAATCGACCAGCTCGCCGGTAAATGGATCAGTAAAGACAATCCCCGTGGACACAGGGCAGTAATACACCTCGCGCGTCCCTTCGTAGCAGGCCAATACCTGCCGGTCCAGGTAGAGCCGGATGGTCTTTTCCGCCGGATCAACGTCTGGGCTGATCGGCGCGACATCCTCATCCGTCAGCACACGGAAGCCCGCGCCGTCTGCCCAATAATACTCGCCGTATCCCCCGTAGCCATAACCTCGGCCATTTGCGTCTTCGTTCCAGCGATATTCGGTAAACCCGTTTTCCGTACGAATCCGGTCGATCCACACCACCTGCCCATAGTACAGGCGCGGCGGGAAGTTATAGGCAATGTTATCCCGCAGCCAGGGTGAGGCTTGCACGCCTTCATGCGCCAGGTCCACATAGGGTACGGTCACTTCCGCCCAGAACCCATTCTTACCGGACGGGATTTGGTCAATAGGGGTATTGGGCTGGTTGCTTACCGGCTGGATATTCCCGCCGTAAATATACCCATCTGGGGTTTTTATATACCGCAGGTAGCCCGTACCCCCAACGACGGTCCCCACCACTGCTTTCTCCCAGACCACCAGCGTGTCGGCAGGCAGCCGGGTAATCAGGTTTCGATCGCCGTCACTGTTGCTCGGGCTGCTCCGCAAGGGGATTCCCGGCATCGTCACCCTCCCCAGGCGCGGCGCATCTGGGAAAGCAGGCAGGCGCTTGGGCGTAGTAATGTCGATTGGCTGCCAGTCGCCTGCCGGTCGAAATGCCAGCGAGCTCAATCCGAGGGCAGTGAGTTTGATCATCTCACGGCGGGTCATTTTGCGCATTGCGGAAAGCCTCCATGTGCAGGTTGGTCATAATGAATGGACAAACAGCAGTCCCATTTCCAGGGTGCGATACTGCAATTTTATCATTGCTTTGTTTTCCTACCCAAAAAGGCATAAATTCCGCTTTTTCTACTGCCTCTTCCGCACGGGTCTTGTTGCCGCTTATGTGACCGCTAACAACGGATCATTCGCGATGGTCACCGTCATCGACCGGCGTTCCTGATAATATCCCTGCCCGGCACAGGCACGGCAGTAAATCAACCCACCATAGACGATCTCGCGCTCATTCAGAATCTCTTCGCCGCACACAAAGCAGTTCACGCGCACGCCCGGTCGGCTGATAATCTCCTGAAGAGGCTGGTTCAGAACCACCGGCGTGAACGAGAACAGCTCATCATCCGGCATGCGCTGGTAGCCGTACAATTGGGCGAAGTAGCGCCGGGACTCTTCCGGCGCATAAAGCCGGGCCCGCTCGCGCACATCGCCCCGGGGAGCCAGGCGCACGGCTTCGCCGCTTTTTACATTGATAAACGTGGCAGCCACCTTCCCATAGTCCTCGATCCGCAGCGTTCTGCGGCCTGCAGCAACCCCGGCTGCCACCTCGATCCCATCAATGAAGCAGCCGTCTGTCTCCGCGATGACCAGCAGATTCTTATCCTTCCGCGGCGCCTCCATTCCGAGCGCGGCAGCGCCTGCCAGCGCCATCCGCACGCCCAAAACCTGCCGCGGGCACAGGTGACTGTGACGCGCGCTCGAAAGCGCGAGCAACTCCTGAATCTCAGGCATGCTGGTCCTCCATTGTTTTCTCTGCAGGGGCAACCGGCTTGCGCGCCGCTGCATGGGCTCCAGAAAGCAGGAAGGCCAGCCCCAGCGAAAGCACAACCAGAAGGACAAACAGAAAAAAGCCGCTGGCATATCCCTGCTGGCCCTGCGCCGCCACAATCGCGCCGAGCAGCGGCGGCAGGGTAAACCCGCCAAACGCTCCCAACCCGCCGATCCAGCCAGACGCCCCACCAACCGCCTTGGGGACCTCCTGCGGCACGAGCTTGAACACAGCCGCATTGCTGATTCCCATGCCGGCCGCCATGATGACCACGGCGAGAAGAGAAGTCGCCAGCATGCCGGAGAAAGCCATCAACAAAGTGCCGGCCAGTGTGATGCCCAGGGAAATCAAAACCGTCTTTTCACCGCCAAGCCGGTCGGCGAATTTTCCGCCAAAGATGCGCACTATGGAAGCCAGAATGGAGTAAAGCGCGGTCAGCGTACCGGCCATCACCGTTTCCAGGCCAATAAAAGCCTTCCAGTAGGTCGGCAGCCACGAGGTCAGCGCCAGAAAGCCGCCAAAGGTAGTGAAATAGATCACCACAAGGGGCCAGGTTTTCCAGGTGCGGGCTGAGATCAGCAGGCTTTCTTTCACCTTTCCGGAGGGGAATAACTCCTGGCCGAGCTTCCGGGCTTCCGCTTCGGCGCAGTCCCGGTCTAAACCCTGCGCCTTGAGCTGGAAAAAGGGCGAGTTCCGGCCTGTCAAGAAATATAGAACCGTTCCCACCACCAGAAAGATCAGCCAGGCCAGGTAGGAACCGGCCATCCCCAGCCAGGTCAGCGCCAGCGGCAGCAAAAAGGAGAAAATCCCCGGAGCCAGGTTCCCAACCCCCGCGTACGTTCCGAGCGCGAAACCCTGCTGAGACTTCGGAAACCAGTAGGTAACCTGGCTGATTCCCACCGAGAAGGTTGCAATTCCGCAGCCGCTCAGCAGCCCAAGCGCGTAGATTAAGGCGGTGTGCTGCGCGTTCAGGCGGTCGGGATACAGCGCGAACATCACCAGGGTGAGCCCGGCCATCCCAACGATCGACAGCAGCAGCAAAACCAGGAAGGGCTTGCGCCCGCCGGTCGTATCCACCCAGGCGGCGAACGGAATGCGCAGCAGCGACCCCGACAGCGACGGCATAGCGACCAGAAAGCCCACCGCCAGGGGAGAGAGGCCGAGCAGATCTTTTACCCGGGCAGCGGTGACGCCAAACAGGGCCACTGCGGCAAACCCAATGAAGAACCCCAGCGTCGCCCCAAATAACCCCTGCCCAGGCGATCCTTTTACTTTCAATTCACTCGTTTGTTGAGGCATTGGTCAATCTCCATGAGAGCGGAAAAAGCTGCCAGATGGCTTCGCCCGCCGGTTTGAGATAATAATCTGCCAAGGTCGGACAAGATAGCCCACCGGGTAAGTGATAATGTGGATCAATCGCGAGAAGGGGAACACCGCCGCCAGCAGGAAGAAGTTGATCACATGCAGCTTGATGACCCAGGGCAGCGGCGCTACCAGTTCCAGCCGCGGCTGAAAAGTCACCAGGGACCATAGGTAAGGCGTGAACACGCCGGGGAACCAGTAAGATCCGAAACGGTACACCGTCGCCGTCAGCACGCCGGTGATTGCCGACACCAGCAGCATGACCAGCACCACCAGATCCATCGGCGTCGTCACCACGCGGACGCGGGGCTCGCTCACCCGCCGCCAGACCAGGATGACCAGCCCAACCAGCGCCCACAGCCCAAGCGCAAGCCCGGTGATCTCCAGCAGGTACAGGCGAATAGGCACGGCGTTCCACAACAGCAGCCCGCGCGGCAGCAGCAGCGCCAGCAGGTGGCCCAGCAGCACCAGCACAATCCCCCAATGGAACGAGATTGAGCCCCAATACAGTTTCTTGCGCTCTAAAAGCTGTGAAGACATCGAAGAGATGGTGAAGGGCCGGTAGATACCCCGATAAATGCTTGCCCCCACAAAGGTAGAAAGCGCAATATATGGCAGGATGACAAAAAACACAGTGTCCCAGTTCATACCTTCCCTCCAGAAACCATACAGGCCGGCTCCGCTGCCGCTGCCTCTTCTGCATGTTTCATCTTCGACTGCCCGGCACAGGCTGTGCTGATGGCTTCCAGCAGCAGGTTATAGGGGTTGTGCGGATCAGCCTTGCGCAGGTTGTCGCGCATCCGCGCCAGCGACGGCTCCAGGATATCGAGCAAATCCGCAAGCGGCGCGGGGACTGCTGCCAGATACCGCAGCACCGGGATCAGGTGATCGGGCAGTTCGCCCCCGGGATCCACCCGGGCTTCCCACAAAGCGCGGTTCATCTTTGCCATGAAAGCGCCGCGCTGGTAGCTGTCGCCCCACATCTGGTAGCCCAGGTACGGCGCGGCGAGTGGATTGAGATCCAGGGTGCGGGTATGCAGTTCCTCCCACTCCCCAATCGTTAGCGCGCTGACCGCTTTGAGAAACCCTTCCAGATTCTTGCGGACCGGCCCGGATGGGACATCTCGAAGCCCCTCCGCCAGCGTTTGCAGGCGCCCTGGCGCAGGATAGAGCAGCATTTCGGCCAGATATTCAAAAATATGCATCGTCATTCTCCTCGCAGCGGGGCCTGCATGTAACCGAATCCGGCGTCTCCCTTGTGCGCCAGCGGATCTTTCCAGGTTTCCACCGCAGCTTCGCGGTGATATTTGGGGATGACAAAGCGCTCATTAAGCGTTGGAATGGTGGTTAATTTGTAAATCGCTTCTACTTCATCCGGGCAGGTTCCGGCTTCAGCCAGCAGCGCCAAAGTCTTCTCGTCCACCGCGCCTTCCACGCTCTTGCGGCGCATGTAGGTTCGCACGGCCATCATCTTGCGCAGCACGGGCAGCACTTCTGCTTCGTTTCCGGCAGCAAACAGGCTGGCCAGGTACTGCACCGGCATCCGCGCGGCTTCCAGGCGCTCGAACAACTCAAAGTCGCGCGTGTCGGCCTGGATATCCAGCTTTACCAGATCTTCCTCAATAATGCTGATCACCGGCGAGAGCGGTGGAATGTAGTACATCATCGCCATCGTCCGGTATTCAGGGTGCAGCGGCAGCGCCATCTTCCACACCTTGACGAACTGATACACCGGTGACTTCTGCGCCGCGGCGATCCACTCGTCGTCGATCCCGTTGGCCTTCGCGCCTGCAATGACGGCTGGGTCAAATGGGTCCAGGATCACCTCGCGCTGGCGCTCAACCAGTTCTTTGTCGTCGACCATCGCGTTGAGCGGGACAAGATCGGCATCATAGAGCAGCACGCCCATATAGCGAATGCGCCCGACGCAGGAATGCGCGCAGGCCGGCGCCTGGCCTGTCTCCAGGCGCGGGAAACACAGGATGCACTTCTCTGACTTGCCGGTTGACCAGTTGTAATACACTTTTTTGTACGGGCAGGCGGACACACACATGCGCCATGCGCGGCACTTATTCTCATTCACGAGCACCACGCCGTCTTCTGCGCGTTTATAAATCGCGCCGGAGGGGCAGGCTGCCACGCAAGCCGGGTTGAGGCAGTGGTTGCAAATGCGCGGCAGGTAGTTAAAACCGACTCGCTCCAGTTCGGACATCTGCTGCCGCACGTGTTCAGGGACGGATTCCATGCTCGGGTCGTTTTTGGCATAGATATTCGACCCGCCCAGGTCATCGTCCCAGTTCGGACCAGACTTGATCTCCATCGGCTCGCCGGTGATTTGCGAAACCGGGATGGCCGACGGCTGGTCATCGCTTGCAGGTGCGTTGAACAGGTCCTGGTAGCGGAAGGTGAAAGGCTCGTAGTAATCCTCCATCGAGGGCAGGGCTGGGTTGTAGAACAGCTTCGTCAATCCGCCGGCTTTAGAATGCAGCCGCAGGCGCAGCGTGCCATCTTTCCATTCCCAGCCTCCCTTGTAGTGTTCCTGGTTTTCCCATTGGGTGGGATAACCGGTGCCTGGGCGGGTCTCGACGTTGTTCCACCACATATACTCCGCGCCCTTGCGGTCGGTCCACAGATTCTTGCAAGCCACGGAACAGGTGTGGCAGCCGATGCACTTATCCAGGTGAAAGAGCATGCTCATATGAGCCTGTACGTTCATCGAACCTCCTCAAGTTAGTAATCGGGCCTGTCGATGCGGCGCACGAAAACAAACGTGTCGCGGTTGACGCCGGTCGGCCCCCAGTAATTGAAGGCATAGCTAAATTGAGCATAGCCGCCTGACATGAGCACCGGCTTGAGCCTCGCGCGGGTGAGCGAGTTGTTCATCCCCGCGCGGCGCTTGCGCTGCGGCGACTTGGGGATGCCCACGGTGCGCTCGGTGGCGTGATAGACAAACACCGTGCCGGCCGGGATGCGCGCCGAAACAATCGCTCGCTGAACAAAGACGCCGTTATCGTTGTAGACCTCTACCCAGTCGTTATCGGCAATGCCCAATTCGGCGGCGTCCTTATCATTGAGCCACACCGGGTAGCCGCCGCGCGAGAGCGTCATCATGCGGTTATTTTCCGAATAGGTCGAGTGGATGCTCCACTTACCGTGCGGGGTGATGTAATTCAACATCTTGCCGCCCAGGGCGCTCGCCTCGGCCATCGTCTTCTGAGTCTCATCGAGCATGGTATGGTCAGGGCGTGGTTTATAGGTAGGCAGGTGCTCGCCCCAATCCAGGTAGTTTTCATGATCCAGGTAGAAGTGCTGCCGTCCGGTCAGGGTGCGCCAGGGGATCAGCCGCTCGACATTCAGGGTGAATGGCGAGTACGGGCGGCCTTTATTAATCACCGCCGACCAGGTTGGGGTGGTCAGCACGCGCCGGGGTTGGGCAACAAGATCGGCAAACGAGTAGCGCACCTCGCGCATCCCTTCGGCCAGGTCGGTGAGGGTCAGGCCGGTTTTGTGCTCCTCCGCCTCGAAGGCGCGGATCGCCAGCTCGCCGTTCGAGGCCGGGTCCAGCGCCAGGATCGCCTCTGCCACCTCACGCGCATCTTCCAGCGCCGGGTGCGGCTGCCCGCAGTAGGTGCGCTGCTGGCGGCGGAGCAGCCGCTGGTACTCACCGGCCACAGGGATGGTGAGCCCATGCGCGGATACGCCGTTTTGCTCCAACGCCCGGCCCAGGGTGATCATGCGCTCATACAGGTTGGTATAGTCGCGCTCGATCACGCGGAATTTCGGCATTGTCTTTCCAGGGATCGCATCGACTTCTCCGGTGTTCCAGTCGACCACTTCAGGCTGGGCCAGCTCATCGGGCGTATCATGCTGCAGCGGCAGCATCACGATGTCGCGCACCGGCTCGGGGAGATGCACCTGGGTTAACTCGCTGACCTTCTGCGCCACGGCCTTGAAAATTTCCCAATCGCTGCGCGACTCCCAGGCCGGGGCAACCACTGCCTGCATCGGATTAATGTAGGAATGCAGGTCGGTTGTGTTCAGGTCGTCTTTTTCATACCAGGTAGCAGCGGGCAGAATAATATCCGAGTACAGCGCGGAGGTGTCCATGCGGAAGTTGAGGTCCACCACCAGGTCTATTTTGCCTTCTGGAGCCTGCTCCCGGTAAGTGACTTCGCTGGTATACCCGCTGGCCATCTCCGGCGCGATCGCATTCGAATGGGTCCCCAGGTAATGCTTGAGGAAATACTCATGTCCCTTGGCGCTGGTCCCAATGGCGTTCCCCCGCCAGATAAACCAGGTGCGCGGCCAGTTCTCAGGCGCGTCGGGGTCCTCGACAGCAAAGCGCAGCTCGCCTGATTTCAACTGCTCGACCACCCGCCGGATGATGTCTGTATCGCTGTGCGCGCCGCTCGCCAGCGCCTCTTTCACCACCTGAAGCGAAGACCGGTTGAACTGTGGGAAGAAGGGCAGCCACCCCCGCCGCACGGCCCGCACCTGATAATCAATGGTATGCTCAGGGGCAGTGCCGCGCTCGGGCAGCGTGTCGTAGACGGAGAAGCCGCGCTCGTAACGCCACTGGTCGGAATGCACGTAATGGAAGGAAGGCGTGTTTTGCTGGCGTGGGGCCATCCCCCAATCGTTGGCGAAAGCAATCGCGCCCCACGAAGCCTGATTCACCAGCTTCTCCTGCCCGACGTAATGCGCCAGCCCGCCGCCGTTGACGCCCACGCAGCCGGTCAGCATTAAGGCCACAATCCCTGCACGGTAGAGCAGGTTGTTGTGATACCAGTGATTGGCCCCCGCGCCGATGATGATCAGATTCTTGCCGCGCGTCTTTTCGGCGTTCTCGGCCCACTCGCGGGCAAAGCGGATCAATGTATCCCGGTGGATGCCGGTGTATTTTTCCTGCCATGCGGGCGTATACGGCGCATCAGCATCATAGCTGCCGGCATAATCTCCAGGAAGCCCACGCTCCACCCCAAACTGGGCCATCACAAGGTCGAAGACGGTGGTCACCATCACCCGTCCATCTTTTGTTTTCACATAACGCACCGGCACGCCGCGCCGAACCTCTGCCGCCTGGGAAAAATCATCAAACCGCACCGGGACAATATCGTCATACTCGTATTCAAACGACAGTTCGGGGTCCAGGTCTTCGCCTCTTACAGCGTCCTTCATCTGCAAATTCCACTTGCCCGGGTCCTGCTGATCCCAGCGGAAGCCAATTGTGCCCTGCGGCGCGCGGACCTTGCGACTGGCCGCATCCCAAACCAGCAGCTTCCATTCACTGTTTTCCATTGGCGCGTTCAGG
>Ga0134094_1002176_pt1 | contig 17207 bp, 14 predicted proteins | sample 5_1taG_FD_94458 | JGI IMG/M metagenome (GOLD analysis project Ga0134094, IMG submission 94458) | Switchgrass degrading microbial communities from high solid loading bioreactors in New Hampshire, USA - 5_19_20_110_A1 metaG | ecosystem: Engineered > Bioreactor > Semi-continuous > Anaerobic >... | reverse complement strand
TTTAAAATGTTGGTGGCAACTTCATTTTACTTGAGATTTCAACTCCATGCTCTATTTTATTACAAAAAATGTTGGAGTTCAGAAGAATTTTTTCTTCTCACCCCAACATTTATTATAGAACCATTATATATTCTTTATCCGGATTGGGATATAATTAATACTAACATATTTAAATCAATTGTAATGCTATTATCAGTCCTGATATCAGGCAAACCGATATTACCAGATACTGTCTGAGGTGATATTTTGCATCTGTCTGAACAAATTGCATCAAACATAGTAAGAGAGGTTAACTCCGTAATTCCGATCAAAATAAATATAATAAACCCTGACGGAATTATAATTGCGAGTTCAAATCCGGCACGGATAGGCCAGTTCCATGAAGCTGCCCATAAGGTCGTATCTGAAAAGCTGGATGAGCTTACAGTACGGTATGACGGGGAATTCAAGGGAGCCCTCAAGGGCATCAACTATTCCCTCAGGCTCCAGGGGATAATCGTAGGCGTGCTGGGAATCACAGGCGAATATGATGAAATCTACAAGGAAGCGCAGATAATAAAGCGCATGACCGAACTTCTGCTTGAGAACATGTATTCGGTTGAGCAAAAGCAGATCCGTGAAAATGTATGCAACCGCTATCTTGCCGAATGGCTTCACGGGGAGAAGAATAACATAAACAATGAATTCGTTGAAAGAGGTCGACTGCTTGGATTTGACATTACCGTTCCCAGGCGTGTGATGGTGTGCAGTTTTTACCGGAACGGAAGGGAAAGCGACCTGGATTCAATGCAGGTAATTGAAAAGGCTGAAAAATTCCTGAAAAAAATGGTGAGCAGCATAGATCCCCTGAATTTGTACTACAAATCCAGCTCAAAACTTGTGTGCATTGTAACTGCCATTAAAGATGAAAGTTTGATGAAGCTTGCCCTTGAACTTAAAAGACAGGTTGAAGAGCGGTATGATGTCAGGCTGATTATTGGCATAGACAGTATGGTTGAGGATTACACCAGCATGCAGACTGCCCTGAAACGCGCCCTGAAAGCCCACAGGGCATGCAAACCCTCCTTGAGGCACGATATCCAGTTCTATGACGACCTCTGTATGGAAGTATTTACCGATGAAATAAGCAAGATTACCAGGATTGAATTCATACGCCGTATTTTCAAGGGATTCTCGGATGAAGAAATAAGAGAAGCTATCAATTTGCTGGAAACCTTTTACGATAATGATGGCTCAATATGCAAGGCGGCCGAAAAATTATATGTGCACAAGAACACCCTCCAGTACAAACTGAAGAAAATTGCGGAAAGCACAGGTTATGATCCGCGATCCCTCAAGAATTCATCCGTCTTTTGCATAGCAATTCAATTTTACAGGGATCTCTCAGGAGACCTGCAGTTCTGATCTCAGTCAGGCATGTTTCTTCTGCTTCAGTCCGAATTATTAAATGAAACATGATTATTTTACATAATCTGATTCCTTGTTATATGTAACAAATAAACAAATATGTCTTTGTATTCGGTAACATTGTTGTGCAAATGGCAATAATATAAATTCATAATATAAGGCATTTCCATTCATAATAATTTAACAAGGAGGTCTGTATATGACTGGAATACCACTGGTAATTGCCTTTATTGTTGCAATCGCACTCATGATTTATGCCATTTCCAAACTCAGGATTCATCCGTTCTTATCCATCATGGGTGTTTCTCTGCTGTTTGCAATTGTTGCAGGAATCCCCTTGACTGATATTCCGAACGTAATCGGTACAGGTTTCAGCAACACCTTCAAAAGCATAGGTATAGTAATCATTTTGGGTGCCCTGATAGGTACTTTGCTTGAAAAATCAGGAGCCGCCCTGAAAATGGCTGACACTGTTGTCAAGCTTGTAGGCAAGAGAAATCCTGAGCTTGCCATGCTGATCATGGGATGGATTGTTTCCATTCCGGTTTTCTGTGACAGCGGATTTGTTATCCTCAATCCAATCAGAAAGGCGCTTGTGAGACGTACGGGTAAATCATCGGTAGCATGTACCTTGGCTCTTTCACTGGGACTATATATATCCCACTGCTTCATTCCGCCCACACCGGGTCCCATAGCGGCTGCCAATACGCTGTTTGAGCAGGGGCTTAATCAGGAAACCAACCTGCTGTTTGTAATACTGCTGGGTATAATATGTTCTATTCTGCCTCTTATCGCAGGTTTAGCTTACGCCAAATATATCGGAAAGAGAGTAAAGGACCGTGAGGAAGCCGGCGAAGATACCGGTGAAGTGGTACGTTCCTATGAAGAGCTTGTAGCAAGCTATGGCAGGCTGCCGAACGGTTTTGTGTCATTCGCTCCCATAGTGGTTCCCATTCTGCTGATGGCTCTTTCATCCGCATTTTCAATGGCAGGTATATCCGTTCCGCTGGTAACTTTCCTCGGAACACCGATTATAGCCATTGGTGTGGGTGTTTTGCTGGCAATTATTCCTCTTGCCCAGCAGAATATGATGAAAGATATCTATGAACTTACTAATGATACGCTCAAAGTTACAGGTCCCATTCTTTTCGTAACAGCAGCCGGCGGTGTCCTTGGAAACGTGATTGCATCCTCCACGCTGGTCGATTTCATTAAAGAAAATTCTTCAGTGCTTTCATCACTGGGCCTGCTCTTCCCGTTCCTGTTGTCTGCAATCCTGAAGACCGCCCAGGGTTCCTCAACTGTTGCTCTTACCACTACAGCAGGTATAGTTGCTCCCATGCTGTCAGCCCTGGGACTTGCCACACCCATGATGGCCGCACTGACAGTTATCGCCATAGGCGCAGGCGCAATGACGGTTTCCCATGCAAACGACAGTTATTTCTGGGTTGTTACCAACTTCGGAAACATGAGGGTTCAGGACGGCTACAAGGTTCAGACACTGGGTACGCTTGTCGTAGGTATAGCTTCGATCATTAATGTCCTGATAGTTTCTCTCTTTATCTGATACTGAAAATTCAGGCAAAAATTCATATTCCTGTTGTAAGATGATGTGCGCCGGAGTAAATGCTTCGGCGCCTCATGTTATTATTGAATGACAACCAGGTTGTTCTGATATATACTAAATTCTTGCAGATATAAAAGGAGGAAAATATTATGAGTTTAAGGGATGATGCCAATAAAATAATAGAAGCTGCCATAAATGCGGCCCTTCCCGATACCGCGGTGAAAAAGGCCTTGGAGAATGAGGATTTTTCAGGCGGGAGACTGTTGCTGGTAGCCATAGGCAAGGCGGCCTGGTCCATGGCAAAGGCGGCCTGCGACATTCTTGGCGGCAGGATTGACGAAGGGATTGTAATAACAAAGTATGGTCACGCAAAGGGAGATATTCCGAATGTCCGGATTATGGAAGCAGGCCATCCAATCCCCGATGCCAATTCCTTTACAGCGACCGAGGAAGCGATAAGGATGGTATCAGGCTTGTCTTCTGAGGACAAGGTGCTGTTTCTGATTTCAGGAGGCGGTTCTGCACTGTTTGAGAAACCCCTGATTGAAGAAAGCGAGCTTACGGATATAACCCAGCAGCTTCTTGCCTCGGGAGCCGACATTACTGAAATAAACACCATCAGGAAACGCCTGTCGGCCGTAAAAGGCGGTAAGTTCGCAAAGCTGTGTGAACCTGCCCGGGTTTTCTCGGTAGTTTTGTCCGACATTATCGGGGATCCCCTGGACATGATAGCGTCAGGACCTGCATATCCCGATTCATCAACTTCCGAACAGGCATTGGAGATAATACGCAAATACAGAATAAATGTGTCTGAAAAAACGCTGGAACTGTTAAAAATGGAGACACCTTCGGAACTGAACAATGTCAGGACCAAAGTCACGGGAAGCGTGACCCAGCTTTGCACTGCGGCAGAACGTACATGCAGGGAACTTGGGTATGAGCCGGTAATACTGACCGCAAGCCTCAGGTGCCAGGCGAGGGAAGCAGGAAGTTTCCTGGCCTCAATTGCCCAATACCATAATTCTTCGGAAAAATCCCTTGCATTCATAGCCGGTGGCGAAACCGTTGTACAGCTTAAAGGCAAAGGCAAGGGCGGAAGGAACCAGGAACTTGCACTGTCGGCCGCAGACGGCATTTCGGGACTTAAGAATGTTGCAGTGTTCTCTGTTGGCTCGGATGGAACCGACGGACCGACCGATGCGGCAGGGGGATATGTGGATACCGAAACAAAAAGAATACTGGCTGAAAAAGGCATTGACATATACAAAACCCTGGAAAACAACGATGCATACCATGCGCTGCAGGCATGCGGCGGACTTATAATTACCGGTCCCACGGGAACAAACGTAAACGATTTGTCTGTGTTGCTCATAAAAAGATGATTCACCGGCAACGAGTTGCAGACTTCAAATATTGTGATATTATAGTCATATATTTCAACTTTTTTTATGGCTGGTGATATTATGGAATATGGTTATGCAAGGGTTGCGGCTGCATCCCCTGAGCTTAAGGTGGCTGACGTTGATTTCAATACCGACAGGATAATCGAACTTATCGAGGTTGCCGGGGATAAGTCAGCCGAGTTTGTTGTGTTTCCCGAACTCTGCATAACAGGTTATTCCTGCGGCGATCTGTTTTATGATCCTTCCCTGCTTGAAGGTGCAAAAAAGTCGCTACTGAGAATAACAGAAGCGTCAAGGCAGAACGATGTTGTTGCAATAGTAGGCTTTCCGCTTGAGGCAGGGGGAAAGTTGTTCAATTGCGCGGCTGTCATACAGAAGGGAAGAATTCTTGGTATCGTTCCGAAAAATTATCCGGATATCTTGGAGCAGCGCTGGTTCCGTGAAGGAAGCGAGCTTGGAGCAGAAACAATCCTGATCGGGGATGATCCGGTCCCTGCAGGAAGGGATATGATTTTCATTTCAAAAGAGGACAATACAATGGCTTTTGGAATTGAATTCGGAAATGAAGCCTGGTGCCCTTTCCCGCCGGGGGGTCAGCTCTGTCAGGAAGGAGCGCTGATTATATTTAACCTTGCTGCAGATCATGAATCCGCAGGCAGGGCGGCGAAAAGGGAAAGGCTCATATCGGACCTGTCGCTCAGGTATACTTCTGCATATGTGTACGCATCGGCAAACTGCGGGGAATCCACCACTGATTTTGTTCATGGGGGCCATTTGCTGATTGCCGAAAACGGGCACATAATAAATGAATCCGACCGCTTTTACTTTAACAGCAATTTCATTGTCGCCGATGTAGACGTGGACAAAATCAGATACAGGCGAACAAAGGATGGCCTGTTCAGGGGAACTGACCATCCTTCCGCACGAACAGTTTATTTTGTCTGGTCAAGGAATACCAGGTTAAAAAACGGGCTTATGCGGAAAATTAAAAAACATCCCTTTGTGCCGGAAAACAGGGAACTCAGGGAGGAAAGATGCCGGGAAGTTTTGTCAATACAGGTATCTGGTCTTGAAAAGCGCATGCGCCATACAAAGACAGAAAGACTTGTCTTAGGAATATCTGGCGGCCTGGATTCAACCCTTGCCTTTCTGATTGCTGTCCGGGCAATGGAGAACCTGAACCTCCCGAAGAGCAATATTCTGGCAGTAACTATGCCGGGGTTTGGTACCACGGGCAGAACATACGACAATTCGGTGCAGCTTGTAAAAGGATCAGGCGCTTCCCTGAGTGTGATAGACATAAAAGATGCATGCCTTTTACATTTCAGGGACATAGGCCATGACAGGGATCTGTATGATATTACATACGAAAATGTGCAGGCAAGGGAAAGAACGCAGATACTCATGGATATTGCCAACAAATACGGGGCCCTGGTAGTGGGAACCGGTGACCTGTCCGAGCTCGCCCTTGGCTGGTGCACATATAACGGGGATCATATGTCAATGTATGGAGTAAATTCAGGGGTGCCGAAAACCCTTATCCCCCATATAATCCGCTGGTATGCGGATAATCTTGCCGATGAAGAAATAAGAAGGATTTTGTATGATATAACCGATACCCCGATAAGTCCCGAACTTCTGCCACCGTCAGGAACTGATGAGATACTCCAGAAAACTGAAGAAATATTAGGACCCTATGAGGTCCATGATTTCTTCCTGTACAATATGACAAGGAACGGAGCGGGTCCCAGAAAGCTGTTGTTCATGGCAAAAACAGCCTTCATGGATGTTTATTCCGAATCACAGCTTAAGAAATGGCTGTCAGTATTCTACAAGAGATTCTTTTCCCAGCAGTTTAAACGTTCCTGCCTTCCTGACGGACCAAAAGTCGGCTCGGTTAACCTGTCGCCCCGGGGCGCATGGACAATGCCCAGTGATGCGTCGGCAAACCTGTGGCTGAAGGAGCTTGAGGAACTTTCTATTCAACTATATTGAAGCCATGAGCCTTTAAAGACTGGATTATTTTGGCCTTATTCAGCCTCAGTTCGGCAATGGCTTCCCGGATAGTGAATTTGCTTCCTATAACCCTTCTCAGGTAGCTGTTCCTTATCTGGGGGAAGCCCCAGCTTGCTATAATATCTATGAGCTCAGGGTATTTTCTGGTTGCATCGTATACGGTCTGATTCATATGTAATGTTTTCATATAATCGCACCACATATTTTATTCATTAATAGAATATGTTTATAAGGGTAAAGTGTTAATATTATTATTGATTATTGACAATATACAGCTGAATATGGTAGTATAAGTTCAACAGAATAACCAAATAAATTGACAGGTGTGTTACTGCTAAGCAGGCATAAACCTATGTATATTTCTGTACATACGTTTATGCCTTATTTTATGCCTTTATTGGGGAGAGTTATAAATGAACAGAGTCGTAGTTACTTTGAATAATCCAACTGGGCTGCACGCAAGACCTGCAACACTTGTAGTCAAGGAAGCAGGCAGGTTCAAGAGCAGAATAACCATCAAAAAGGGCGATAAGATATCTGATTCAAAAAGGATTATGGAAGTTTTGGCTCTTGATGCCCAGAAAGGCGACAGGATTGAAATAATCGCCGAAGGTCCGGACGAAAACGAGGCGCTGGAAGCCATGAAAAGATTGATAGAAAACAATTTCAACGAATAGGAGTCCGCCATGAAGTTACTGAAAGGTATTGGCGTATCTCCGGGAATTGCGGCCGGGAAGGTCTTCATACTGGAGCAGGGCCATGAAACTGAAAAGAGAAACATTCGGTCCTGCGACGAAGAAATTGCAAGACTTGAGAATGCATTGCGAAAAAGCGGGATGGAACTGGAAAGATTATATGAAGAAACCAGGTCGAAAATAGGCGAAAAGGAAGCCGCAATTTTTGAGGCCCAGCTTCTTATGCTCAGGGACGAAGAATTCATCGAAAAAATCAAATCCGAAATAGAAGACAAAAAAATTAATGCAGAATGGGCAGTGGAAAATGTCGGACAATATTACGCGTCCTTATTCAGGAACATGGAAAGCGAATATATGCGGGAAAGGGCACAGGATATAAAAGATATTGCAAACCTCATCAGGAATTCTCTATCAGGTTCCGGAAATAATCCTGCGGCATTTACCGAAGCAGAAGGCATAATTGCTGCCAGGGAGCTCCCTCCCTCAGATACGGCCCGGTTAAATGCCGAAAAAATACAGGGTATATTGACCGAAACAGGCGGTAGGACATCACATGCCGCAATCATATCAAGAGCCCTTGGAATTCCTGCCGTTGCCGGGATACCTTCACTGATGCAGGAAGTTAAAAGCGGCGATTATGTTGTCCTTGACGGAGACAGTGGCATTGTATATGTAAACCCGTCTGAAGATGTCATTAATGACTATAACGAAAAATTGAAGGAATTTATATCCCGGAAAAATAAACTTCATGCATTGAAAGGAACTGGGAGCGTTACTGCTGACGGACACCGGATCATGATCTCAGCAAATATTTCATCCGACAGGGATGTAAACACTGCATTGTATAACGACGCGGAAGGTATAGGCCTTTTCAGGACAGAATTCCTGTTAATGAACAGGAGCAGTTTACCTCCCTGCCAGGAACAGTTCGAAGTTTATAAAAAAGTTGTCTCTGACATGCAGAATAAGGAGGTTGTCATCCGCACCTTTGATATAGGCGGCGACAAACCGCTGGACTATATTGAACTTCCTCATGAAAACAATCCGTTTCTGGGCTTCAGGGGGATTCGGATTGGTCTTGACAGGAAAGAGATTTTAAGGGAACAGCTCAAGGCCATCTTAAAAGCATCAGTCTTCGGAAATATAAAAATAATGTTTCCCATGATCAGCACCGTGGATGAAATCCGGCAAAGAAATCCTTGCCGAAGCAAAGGAAGAGCTGAGAAAGGAAAAAACACCCTTCAGCGAAAGAATTGAAACGGGGATTATGATAGAAACCCCTGCTGCAGCCATAATGAGTGACTCCCTTTCAAAGGAAGCCGATTTTTTCAGTATAGGTACCAATGACCTGATACAATACACAATGGCTGCAGACAGGCTAAACAGCAAAGTGTCCTATTTGTATAACTTCTTTCAGCCTTCGGTCCTTCGCCTTGTCAAATTCGTCGCCGACAGCGCCCATAAAGCGGGAATCAAGGTCGGGATGTGCGGTGAAGCAGCCGGCGAACCGGAACTTGTTCCTGTATGGGTGGGAATGGGAATTGATGAACTTAGCGTAAATCCGGCTTCAGTGCTCGGCACAAGGAAAATTGTGCAAAGTGTGAATTTCGGTGAAGCCAAGGCATTGGCCGACAGCTTGCTGGACCTGGCTTCTGACGGGGAAGTAAGGCTTTGCCTGGAAGAATTTTTTCAAGTCCACGGTTTATGGAGATGAGATCATTGTCCGGAAAAATGAAATATAGAATTAAGAAGGTAATGAATAATAATGTTGTTCTGGCGGTTGATCTCCAAAGCAATCTCGAAATGGTCCTGGTGGGGAAGGGTATAGGTTTCGGGAAAAAAGAAAACATGGTGACAGAGATTGATGCCGAAAAAATTGAAAAATCCTTTCATGCCTTTGATGAGAAGATTAGAAGGAATTATTTGAAGTATTTGTCCCAGATAAATGACAATGTTCTGGATGCCGTGGAGGAAATTGTTTCATTGGCCGAAGACAGGCTTGGAAAACTGAACGAGCATCTGCAGGTACTGCTCACCGACCATATAAAGTTTGCGCTTGAAAGGATAAAAATGGGAATAGGGATTGACAATCCTTTCCTTCATGAAATAAAAGCCCTTTATCCTGAGGAATTTAAAATAGGTAAAAAAGGCGCGGAAATTATTAAAGCACATACGGGTATCCAAATCTCAGAAGATGAAATGGGTTTCATTGCACTCTATCTTTATTCCGCAAGGCAGAACAAAACCATCAATGAAACCGTCAGGGATACCAGGATTCTTCGCGAACTGATAGAAATCATAGAAAAAGAGCTGAACTACCGGATAAATCCTGAGAATACGGCTTACAACAGGCTGGTAAACCACCTGATGCTGGAGATAAATTCGTTAACGGAAAATACCAAAAATCCGCTTTTGAATTATATTAAGGAACAAATGACGCTTTCGTTCTCCATCGCAAAAAAACTCGCAGATCATCTGTATAAAAACAAGAACATCGTAATCAGCGAGGACAAGGCAGGATACATGGCCATCCACATAGAACGGATAAGGGAACTGGCTGAAGAAAATTCACTTTCTCAGAAATAAACCGGGGGAAGACAGGCTGAATACAATCATGAGTTTTCTGTATCAGGACAAAAGTCCGATACTCTGGTTTCGTATACTCATTTTTGCCTGAAAGGAGGTTATCTGAATTGACTGTCTGAGTTTGATCAACGTAAATTCCGCAATTTTCTCAAAAACCCAAATAATTAAGAAGGAGAGGTTTGTATGGGTAAATTTTTCGGAAAGCTTCAGAAGCTGGGAAAAGCTTTGATGCTGCCGGTTGCAGTAATGCCGGTTGCGGCTCTTATGCTTCGTCTGGGTGCGGATGATGTACTCAATGTACCATTCATTATGAAGGCAGGAGCCGCTGTATTTGACAATCTGCCGATACTCTTTGCCATTGGTATCGCTGTCGGTCTGGCAAAGGAAAACAACGGAGCGGCCGGTCTGGCAGGCGCAGTAGCCTATTTCGTGCTGACATTGGGTACTACGGCTATTAATGATACTATCAACATGGGCGTGCTTGCAGGTATCATAGCCGGTATAACAGCAGGGCTGGCGTATAACAGGTTCTACAGGACCAAGCTTCCTGATTTTCTCGGCTTCTTCGGCGGCAGGAGATTTGTTCCGATTATTACTTCATTTATAACCATAGTACTCGCACTTATTCTGGGATACATCTGGCCGCCAATTCAATCTGTGCTTGATTCGGTAGGTAATTGGATTACAGGCGATTCAGGCTTTATAGGCGTTATGTTGTATGGTTTCCTGAACCGTCTGCTTATCCCGACAGGACTGCATCATGTCATCAATAACATTGTATGGTTCATATTCGGTGAATACAACGGAGCTACCGGAGATCTCCACCGCTTCTTTGCAGGGGATCCCAACGCAGGCATATTCATGGCAGGCTTCTTCCCCATGATGATGTTCGGACTTCCAGCGGCTGCCCTTGCCATGATTGCGACAGCCAAAAAACAAAACCGCAAGGCGGTCTCCTTTGCATTGCTGGGTGTGGCTTTTACTTCCTTCCTGACAGGTATTACCGAACCCATTGAATTCATGTTCATGTTCCTGGCTCCTGTTCTTTACATAGCTCACGCTCTTCTGACAGGAATCTCCCTTGGGGTTTGCTATCTGCTTGGAATTAAGCATGGCTTCGGTTTCTCTGCGGGCGCAATTGACTATTTCCTTAACATGAAACTTGCGACCAATGGCTGGCTCATCATTCCTGTGGGACTTGTATTCGGAATTATTTACTATGTATTGTTCGTGTTCATAATCAAGAAAATGGATCTTCCTACACCCGGAAGGCTTGATGAAGAGGGCGGGGATGCCGATGCCATCATTGCCGAGAAGGGCATCACAGGCCTGGCCAGGGAATATATTGAAAAACTTGGCGGCCGTGAAAACATAGTTGAAGTGGACGCATGTATTACAAGACTTCGTCTTACCGTAAACGATTCCAGCATAATCAGGGATGAAGACCTGAAAGCCCTGGGAGCATCGGGCGTGCTTCGCCCCAACAGGAAGAATATGCAGGTGGTAGTGGGAACAAAAGCAGAGCTCATTGCCGATGAGATAAAGAAACTGTTATAACCCCCTCATTTAACTCTCTGGCAGCAACTGCTGCCCTTTACCGGATTCACGGGAGGCCTTCTCCCGTGAATCATTTATATCTTGAAGCCGGAGCTGGTATAATATATCAAGAGGAGACGGATTATGTTCAAATTTTTGAAAAAAGCAAAAGCATCTGAGGTAACTTTATATGCGCCCATATCGGGCAGGCTCATGGATTTGTCGGAAGTCCCGGACGAAGTTTTTGCCAACAGGATGGTAGGCGACGGAATTGCCATAGCACCTTCCGGTGAAATCCTGGTCGCGCCCTGTGACGGCACAATAACACAGATTTTCAGCACCAACCATGCATTGGGTATAAAGACCCCTGAAGGTCTTGAAATTTTGATCCATCTTGGGATAGATACTGTGGAATTGAAGGGAAAAGGCTTCGCAAGATTAAAGGAAGCAGGAACAGAGGTAAAACGGGGCGAACCCATAATGAGATTCGATATCCATGAGGTTGAGAAGCTTGGAAAATCGACTATTACACCCATAGTGATCACAAATATGGACGCAGTGTCTTCCGTGGAAAAGGCAGAAGGAGAAGTCGAGGCAGGCGCAAGCAGGATTATGACCGTGAGAATGAATGACTGAGTTGACTTTTTGGAGAAGTGTATAATATAATACATCTAAGTTCACTGTTGTGAACAGAGTTATGTGAATAATGTCTATTGTTGATGACGGGAATGAGAAGCGGAAGGAGCATACAGAGAGAAAACCACCCTGGTGAAAGGTTTTCAGCCCACCTGAAACTTCGTCCCACCCCCGAGACACAAGACCGATGAGGTCTGCGCTTGTCCCGTTAGAGACTGTCAGAGCCGGGCTCAGTCCCATTGTTGGACTGAGTCAATCAGGGTGGTACCGCGGATTTATCCGTCCCGATTATAGGGACGGTTTTATTTTTATACAGGACTTGATGCCAATCTGAGTTTGAAATAAATAAACTGGAGGGTTGTTATGGCAAAGGAAAAAAAGTTTGTGGAAGAGATAACCTCAATGGATGAAGATTTTACCCAATGGTATACCGATGTTGTCCGGAAGGCGGATCTCATGGCATATTCAAGCGTTAAGGGATGCATGATTATCAGGCCTTATGGCTATGCCATATGGGAACTCATCCAGAAAGATCTGGACCGCCGTTTCAAAGAGACGGGACACGAGAACGTATATATGCCCATGTTCATCCCGGAAAGCCTGCTACAGAAGGAAAAGGACCATGTTGAGGGGTTCGCCCCCGAAGTCGCATGGGTGACCCACGGCGGAAGCGAAAAACTTGCTGAAAGGCTGTGTGTCCGTCCCACTTCCGAAACCCTTTTCTGCGATCACTACAAGGATATTATCCAGTCCTACAGGGATTTGCCGAAACTGTATAACCAGTGGTGTTCGGTAGTCCGGTGGGAAAAAACCACACGTCCTTTCCTGCGTTCAGCCGAATTTCTCTGGCAGGAAGGCCATACCGTCCATGCAACGGCTGAAGAGGCCCAGGAGGAAACAATCCGCATGCTTAATGTCTATTCATCCTTCTGTGAAGAAGTCCTGGCCATTCCTGTAATCAAGGGCCAAAAAACCGAGAAGGAAAAGTTTGCGGGCGCAAAGGCCACATACACTATTGAAAGCCTTATGCATGACGGAAAAGCCCTTCAGTCAGGAACATCCCACAACTTCGGCGACGGTTTTGCAAGAGCTTTTGGGATACAGTTCCTGGACAGGGACAATAAGCTGAAATATCCTCACCAGACATCCTGGGGCGTTTCCACAAGGCTGATTGGCGCAATCATCATGGTACATGGCGACGATTCAGGTCTTGTGCTGCCGCCCAAAGTGGCTCCTGTGCAGGTCATTATCATTCCTGTGCAGCAGCATGTAGAAGGTGTGCTGGAGAAAACCTATGAATTAAGGGACAGGCTTTCGAAGGTATGCCGGGTCAAGGTTGACGATTCAGACAAGATGCCCGGCTGGAAATTCTCAGAGCATGAAATGCGCGGGGTTCCCCTCCGTCTTGAAGTCGGTCCCAAAGATATTGAGAAAAACCAGGTGGTACTGGTAAAACGCTACAACAGGGAGAAGCTGTTTGTATCCATGGACGAACTTGAAGCAAAAGTTCCCGAAATACTTGATGAAATTCAGAAAGCGCTATATGAAAAAGCACTGGCCCACAGGGAGGCACGTACCTTCACAGCCCTGGACCTTGATGAGATGGAGAAAATCCTCAACGAAACTCCTGGATTTATTAAGGCCATGTGGTGCGGAGAAGAGGAATGTGAGACAGCGGTCAAGGAAAGAACAGGCGCGACTGCCCGCTGCATTCCTTTCGAACAGGAAAAGATCAGTGACAGATGTGTGTGCTGCGGTAAAGAAACAAAACACATGGTATATTGGGGAAGAGCATATTAATCCAGACTTTGGGACTGCTGCCTCCGCTTCCCGGATGGAAGCGGAGAGCAGCAGTTTTGCATTTCTGAAACTGATGACGGGGAGTAATGGATATGTGTTATGATGAGGCAGTTTTAAAGGAACTTTTTGAATACATGCCGCCTTTGACCAGAAGGCCGGACTTTGATGAATTCTGGGACAATACAAAAAAAATCGCCAGGAGTGTCCCCCTAAACCCTGAGATCATTCCGTATGATTATCCGGGCGGTTATGTTGATGTCTATGAAATATCATATAATGGCTTTGATGAGACAAGGATCCATGGCTGGTACATAAAGCCGACCTTTGTCAAAGGGAAATTACCCTGCCTTATTAACTATCATGGATATATGGGCAGCAGGGGAAGGCCTTCCGAATATATGAAGTGGGTAATCCTGGGTATCAGCGTAATTGCAATTGACTGCCGGGAACAGCTGGGTGACACGGGAAACTGCGCCCGCTATTCTACAGGAGCTGCCCGGGGCGTCGTTTCCAAAGGTTTGCTGGATAAAAACGAATACTATTACAGGGCAGTATACATGGACTGCCTGAAGGCAATAGATTTTGCATGCCAGCTGCCTGATGTTGATACTGACCGGATAATTATTCATGGCATTAGCCAGGGCGGAGCCCTCGGCATGGCTGTATGCGCGCTGGATGACCGGCCTTTCCTGGCGATGGTTGACGTCCCCAGCAACAGTAACCTGGAAAAACGCATTGAGGGAAGCCACGGGTCTTTTTCAAGCGTCACAGAATACCTAAAGCGTTTTCCCGACAGGACAGATAAGGTCTTTGAAACCCTCAGCTATTTTGACACCATGAATATGGCCGACAGGATCAAGTGCAGGGTCCTGGCATCGGTGGGCCTCAAGGACAATGTATGTCCCGCAAAAATGTATTTTGCCACATATAACAGGATCAGAAGCCCAAAGGAAATAAAAATATATCCTTTCAATGGCCATGAGGGCGGTGGGATTGTCCACGAAGAATATAAGCTCAGATACCTGAAAAACGCGCTGAAATAAAGATGGGACACGGGGACGGTTCTGGCAACTTCCTGCGACGATGACGCAGGAAGATCTGAACATCATGGCACCATAGCAACATGCGGCCGCAAGGGTTCCCCGCTCCGAACGGCCTCAAAGCAACAAGGTCAGCCTGCACAATTGCCTAAAAATGAGGACATGGCTCAGTAAAACTTCGCCATGTCCCGTCGACGAGGTCTGCTCTCTGCAGTCCGGCGGACTGTTCCCATCTGCTTATTGCAGGGAGGTCATCTCCTCCGTAGCCTTCGGCTGTTCTTCAGAGGAAGCACTTGCGTCCGCTTCCTTTATTCAGCAGATCTTCTCAGCCATGATGTTCAGATCTGATTGCAATCCGCAGGAGCAGGTGAAGTTATATGCGAAAAGTTTCCACATAATATAAAGCATTTTTCATATCCTGGTGCATTTTGTTCATCAATTTCTTAACCTGATACAAAAACTTCTGACTTATTTCTGTTCCTGTAAAAATAATTCAATCATACAATTCTTCTTAGATAAATCCTCCAAAAAACTGCAAAATTCCAGATTAATCATTCGCAATAGAAAACAGGACTGCTTTATTGACATGTTCAGATATATCCACCTGAGTTTTATTGCCTATATTTTAAATATTTGGTTAAGGGTTAAGCAGTGATGCTCATCACTGTTTAATACAATATTTTTACGGGAGGAAAGAGTCATGGTTACAAACACCAAAAAAACAATTGCACTGCTTTGTGCTATTGTTTTTCTGTGCGTATCACTGATTCAGGCAGTGGTACCTGTTTTTGGGGTAGATGCTGACAGCGGTGGCGCACCTGTGTTGACGAGCGGAAGTCAGGATCCGGAAAGGGCTGGTCATCCCAATACCCACAGTGGTAACTGGGCTTTGAGGATGGATCTTTCCGGTCAGGACTGGAAAGCTTTCAGCACAATGATCGATGTCACACCCGAAACTTACTACGTGCTCCAATTCTGGCTGAAAGGTTCAGGTAAAGTGCATTGCGCGGTCAAGGACTCAAGCTGGGAAGCCATAACTTATGATGACTTTTTTGCTACAGATACCTGGACCCAATGTTCACTTTCTTTTAATTCGGGGTCAGATACGAAACTGCCTCTACAATTTGTGGACGTATCATCTTCAGGTATAGTGTATATTGATGATATCACTTTGAAGGCAGAAGGCCAGGAACCTGCATTGATTCCCAACGGTGACTTCGAGCAGGGGCCAGGGGCCGGCGGATTTTGGTGTGAAGATGGATGTATAGCTGCCATTGTGCAGCCCGCCAATTATGTTGAATCATCTGATATTAATCCCGTAACTGCAGAATATAACTTATTGGGCGAAAACAATAATGATCTGGTTATTCTTGTAAATTACAACGGTAATGAGCTCCTGGCAATAAGGAATGGCGATTATGAGCTAATATCCGGTTCAGATTATATTATATCTGATGGAAACGTCATAATTAAGAAGGAATATCTTGATACGCTGGAAGAAGGTATTGCCGTTCTCACTTTTGATTTTGACAATGGTGACGATCCCACTTTAAGCATTAATGTTACCGCTTATAACAGTGGTATTGTCGATGAATTGGCAGACTTCAGCAAGATGTACACCTACTCAAACATTTCTACGGTAAGTCCGGGCGATGTTTTGGGCAATGATGCCGACAGGGTATTCCCAAGTAAATTGAATGAAAAAGCATATTTCATTTACGAAGCAGACGAGGATATCACATCCTTTGTATCAGGGGTCTGGTATTGGGCTCAAAGGCCGATACAGGACATCATAGTATCAGTATCGACAACGGCAGATGGCATTTATGTACCGGTAGAGCTTAACAAAGAAACTAAGGCAGAAGTGTTTGACTGGCCTTACGTTACTTACTACTGCTTTGACATGCCTATTGAAAACGCCAGATACCTGAAGGTAGAGTGTTTATTGCTGGTTTAATCCGCGTACAGGCTCGAAGACAGAATTCACAGAATGTCAATCTGATCTCTTTGAAACCCCTAAATCCGACGAAAGAGACGACTGGGTATTGCTGGTCCTGAAAAACAGCGGCAATAACTGAAGATATATGAAATTTACATTGAAAGATAATGAGGGTTTGCAAGTAAAACAGAACCTACAGGAGGGGTAGTATGATTTCACGAAGAGCATTCATGGTTGAACCTGGAAAGATAGAGCTCAGGCAGGTCGACGTCACACCAAAAGAGGACGAAATTCTTGTAAAAGTGACTGTATGCGGGCTTTGCAACTGGGAGCTGAACCATTGGAGGGGCACTATCGGGACATACCCGCAGACAGTTGGTCATGAATGCGGCGGATATGTGGCTGCTGTCGGGAAAAATGTTGATGGTTTCAAAGAAGGAGATTTGGTTACAGCGCTATTACCCAATATGGACGGTTTTTCGGATTATGTCGCCGTTCATAAAACAAAGTGCATAAAACTTGGCCCACATGTCAATCCACTGCATGCTTTCGGCGAACCTTTGAAGTGTGTTGTAACTGTTG
>Ga0134094_1002169_pt1 | contig 17265 bp, 12 predicted proteins | sample 5_1taG_FD_94458 | JGI IMG/M metagenome (GOLD analysis project Ga0134094, IMG submission 94458) | Switchgrass degrading microbial communities from high solid loading bioreactors in New Hampshire, USA - 5_19_20_110_A1 metaG | ecosystem: Engineered > Bioreactor > Semi-continuous > Anaerobic >... | reverse complement strand
GGGTACCACGCTGCGTGAAGTCAAGACCGCTTTGCTTAACGACTGGCGCACGGTCATTATGTACAAGGGCGATTATTTCGTATCGCGCAAGTACGAGAACCTGGAGATTACCGACAGGACGGGCGGCGGCGACAGCTTCGCGTCGGCGATGATATGGGGTATGCTTGAAGGCAAGGATCCGCAGTATATAGTGGATTTCTCCGCAGCCTACTCAGCTCTGTGCCATACTTTCCTTGGCGATTGGAACTGGGCGTATAAGGAAGAAGCAGAGGGCGTCATGCGCGGCGAGAGCGCCAGGGTAAAAAGATAAATAATATTACGATGCGGAAAGGGAAAAAGCCATGAAAAAGATCAGTGTTGGTTTGGTAGGGCACAAGTTCATGGGTCGTGCGCATACGCACGCGATAACGGATGCACCTATATTCTTTGATCTCGGCGTTGACATCGTCAAGAAGGCTATATGCTCCAATGAAGAGTCCGTTATTGAGATTGGTAGGAGATGGGGCTGGGAAAAAGCCGTGCTCGACTGGAAAGAGCTTATTGAGGACAAAGATATAGATGCAATCAGCATTGCCGCCCCAAGTAAGGTTCATGCAGAAATAGCCATAGCGGCAGCCAAAGCTGGCAAGCACGTGTTTTGTGAGAAACCCCTTGCGCTCGATATGAAAGATGCCGAGGCGATGGTAAAAGCTGTCGAGGACGCAGGCGTGGTCAACATGATTGGTTTCAACTTCCGCAGGGTTCCCGCGCTTTGCCTCGCGAAGCAGCTTATCGAGGAAGGAACGCTTGGCAGGATATATCACTTCAGGGCTATATGGTCGCAGGATTGGCTGACGGATCCCATGTTCCCGATGGCCTGGAGGCTCCGGAAGAGTATGGCAGGCTATGGCACGCACGGGGATCTCGGCGCCCATCTTATCGATATAGCGCGGTTCCTTATCGGCGAGATCGATGAAGTATGCTGCGTGCAAAAGACGTTCACCAAGATGCGTCCGAAGGCTGTGTTCGAGGACGGGCTGTTCGCTAAAGCCGGTGATGAGATGGGAGAAGTTGACGTTGACGACGCTTCCCAGATGCTTGCCACGTTCAAGGGGCAGGATATAATGGCGTATTTTGAGTGCACCAGAAACGGGACGGGTCATAAGAACCAGAACCGCATTGAAGTGGCGGGCAGCAAGGGCGCAATAATCTGGGACGAAGAAAAGCTTAATGAACTTGAATATTACAACGACAGCGATCCCGCGCACCTGAAAGGCTTCAGAAGAGTACAGGTCGGGGAAGGAGTACATCCTTATATGTCCAACTGGTGGCCTGTAGGTCATATCATCGGATACGGCGATACTTTCGTCAACGAGTTTTACGATTTCTTCATGGCGATTAAGGAGGGGAAACAGGTAACGCCTAATTTCCGTGACGGCCTGATGTGCCAGAAAGTGCTGGATGCTGCCGAACAGTCCGCAATGGAGCGCAAGTGGAAGAAGGTAGAGTATTAAACGACGATCCCCAAGAAGCGAGGTTCTGCCATGAAAACGATTAAAGTGAGGCATATAAGCCCGGAGATTATGGAAGGATTGGGTAAGGCGATATGTATCACGCCTGCAACCAAGCCTGACGCGCAATCGGACATACAGACGTACTATGGGCAGCTTGCGATCATGAAATGCACGGACGCGGTCCAGATAGGCATCTGCGTGGCAAAAAACAGAGAGTATATCGTGGATGAACTGGAACAGCACGTTGAGACGTCCGAATTGCTTTTCGCAGCGAAAGGCGACTTTGTAACCGTAGTTGCGCCGTCAATAGTAATGGGGGGGAAAGAGCGTCCTGATATTGATAGAGCGATAGCGATAAGGGTCAATCAGGGTGAAGGCGTATTCTTTGACGAACGCATATGGCATTGGACACCATACGCCATTACGCCGACATGCGACGTGTTGGTGGTATTCAAAAAAGATACGCCGCAAAATGACTTTATCGGCTATAAACTTGAAGAGAGCATCAGGATGGAATTGTGAGGGCATGAACGGGTAGCATCAGATACCGACTTCCTTAAACAAGCGCAACGTATATCGTCTTAGACAAAATAGAGGTATTCCTGCGGAGATAACATGCAAAAAGAGGTTCTAAGGCTTGAATCCGTATCAAAAAAAATAAACGATGTTAAAGTGCTGAAAAACGTATCTATGACAGTAAATGAGGGAGAGATAGTCAATCTGTACGGCGATGAGGGCCAGTCTAAGGCGATGATCGTTGATCTTTTGGGAGGAGTTTTTCAGCCTGACTTCGGGAAGATATACGTAGACGGTAAGGAAGTCGGTATCACGTGCCCTCGTGACGGAAAAGAGTTGGGAATAAGCATCATACATAAGCGCAGCGACCTTATACCCAACCTCACCGTGATGGAGAACCTGTTTCTTGGAAGAAAGGACTGGGATAACCGGCACTTTATTAAAGAGAAGCAGCAGCTTGCAAGAACCAAGGAATTATTGAAAATTTTGGGTCTCGACATCTCTCCACAGACTATGGCATCCAAGCTGACTGTGGAGCAGGTACAGCTGGTGCAACTCGGAAAAGCGCTTCTCGACGACCCAAAAGTCGTTGTGATGGACCACACAAATATACTGCTGGACAAGAATCAGATAAAGCTCTTTAAAGGAGTATTCAAAGAGCTGTCCAGACGAAAAGTGGGGATACTAATTGTTGCCCAAAACCTTCAGGATTTTTACGACATATCGGACAGGATGTATGTCATAAAGGACGGAAGCATAATAGGCAACTTCGACGCATCCGAGTTTGACAGCGAAAAGATCGTTAAGATTATTATGGAAAGCTCCTTTGTGAAGAGGCCCGAAATATCTCTTAACGATATATCTAAAGAAGTTTTGCGTGTTGAAAACCTAAGGACGAGACATGCCTTAAGGGACGTCAGCTTTTCGGTCAAGAAAGGCGAGATAGTAAGCATAACGGGTTCCTATGGCTCGAGAAAGTGCGATATCGGATATGCCATTTACGGGATCGAAAAACTGACCGGCGGCAGGATATATCTCGAAGGCAAACGCATTAAAATCAAAAATTCTGCGGATGCGATAAAAAACAAGATAGGCCTTATTTCGTTCGAAAACGAAGAAAATGGGCTGCTGAACAATTTGAATATAAAAGAGAACATAAGCATGCTCAGGCTGAAAAACTTAAGCCATTTGGGGATTATCAAGCGTGAGCTTGAGGAATGGCTGTTAAAGTCAGTAAAGGCCGATATGCAGTTTGATTTTACGGATGACCTTGCAAGCGTGGAGGGACTATCGACAGCTGATCAGAGAAAAGTAAGCATAGCACGTGTTATGTGCTCTTTTCCCAAAGTGCTGATACTGATTGATCCTACAAAAGGATTGGACAACGAAAGCAGAAAGCAGATTTTAGAATTGCTGGTTTCATTCTCTAATCGTGGTGTGTCAATAATACTGATATCCTCAAACATTCATGAAATGCTGCAGGTTTCCCACAGGATATTGGTATTTAGCAACAACACGATAACCGGAGAAATAAATGAAAACGAACTTGTGTTTAAAGACCACCTAAATATACAGCATAACTTCATTTAAAAGCTTTTAAAGCAATTTAAGGGAAAGAGGTATTGTCAGTGAAAAAAGCATTATCTAAGCCTAGCGGCAATAACGCTTTATCGGTGCTGCGCAAAGGGGTTTCAATGTTAATCAAATATGACATTGCAACAATATCGATTATATTCGCAATACTGTTGGCAATTTTTATCGCCACATCAAACCCGATGCGCTTGGGCTTTAGCCTGACTTCGGTATCCAAAGACGTTGCCATTTTCGCGATCGTGGGTATGGCTCAGATGGCAACGCTCGCGGTTGGCCAGTTTAACCTGGCTGTTGGAGCTATCGGAGGCGCTTCGGCCATGGTATGCGGATATCTTATCAATCTGCCTACCGCTGGCAACATGGATGTGGAGAAATATGTACAAGCAGAAATAGGGCTTGCCCTTCCCTGGGTGGTCGGGTTGCTGGCAGGTCTCGCCGTTGGACTACTGCTTGGCGTGTTGCAGGGCTGGCTGATTACGAAAACCAAGATAAATCCGTTTATTATTTCGCTAGCTCTCATTAGCGTTATCCATGGGCTCAATATGGGTATCACTCAAAACATCTATTTCAGAAAATTGCCCAAAGGTTTTACGGATATAAACAATATTACGATACCGAAGGCGACCGCCGATGTGGGGCAAAAAACAACTTTTGGTTTCCCGTTGGTCTTCCTTATAACGATCGTAATCATGCTTGTGGTATGGCTAATTTATAACAGGACAGCCCTTGGAAGAAAGATGCTTGCGACTGGCGTCAGCAAGAGAGCCGCAGACTTTGCCGGCATTGATTCAAACAAATACATCATTTGTGCGCATGCATTGAGCGGCTTGCTCTGCGCGCTGGGAGGCATGTTCACAGCGTCCAAGCTGAGTGCGGCCCAGACCTCCACGGGCGACAACTGGCTGCTGTACTCTTTCGCGGCGCCGATACTCGGGGGCACGCTGCTAAACGGCGGTAAAGTGGCCATTATCGGCTCAATGATCGGCGCAGGCATCATGACGATTATCACGACCGTGCTTGCGGTGCTTAAGCTGGACGCTTTCACGCACCAGATATTCATAGGCGGTATTCTCCTCCTGGCGTTCATATTGAACAGGGGCAGGGAATCTTTGAGCAAACAGCAAGACAGAGCACTTCTTGAGGCCCAGGAATCGGCCGATGGTGTTCACGTTGAGGGGTGAGAAATATGAAAAATACGCAAAAACCGGCTGCAGTGGAAAAAAAGAAATTCACGTTTAACAACACGATGGGCATACTACTGGTGATTATAGTATTTTCACTGCTCATCTGGACAAGAAGTAAGGAATTCATCTCGGTAGATAATTTCATCACGGTGATGAGAAACTGCAGCGTCACTATACTCGTAGGATTCGGGCAGATGGTCGTAATGGCGGGCGGCGGCCTCAATGTATCCATCGGTTCAATAGGCGGGCTTGCGGCGGTTATAGTAGGCGCCATGATACAGAGAGTCGGTTTGCCCTGGGAGCTGGCCATAGTCATAGCGTTATTGATAGGCGCATGCTGCGGCGCATTTAACGGTATCCTCATTACCAGCCTCGGATCTACAAGCGAGATCTCCTGGCTCGTCACGCTGGCGTCCATGAGCATATTCGCAGGCATAACGCTGACCATAACGAAAGCTAACCCGTTTTATAACCTGCCGAAAGGATATACATGGATAGGCACTTATAATATCTTCGGGTTCTTGCCGTTCATGATCATTGTCACGTTAGTCGTTGCGGTATTGCTATGGTATATGTTTAAATACATGAGCCTTGGCCAACAGATTTTAGCCATTGGTGCAAACCAGAGAGCGGCTGCGCTTTCGGGTATCAATGTCCAGAGGGTCATAATCATAAAGCATATCCTCTCGGCGGTAATAGCCGCATGCGCCGGCATACTGTTCAGTACCAGGCTCGGTTCGATACATTCGGACATTGGGGGCGACTGGATGCTGTTCTCGTTTGCCGCTCCGCTTATCGGAGGATCGAGGATGGAGGGCGGCCGAGTTAATATCGTCGGAGCATTTCTGGGAGGTTTGCTGCTGGCGATGGTCTCCAATGCGGTTGTCCACTTAAAGGTCAACGTATATATTGTTGAGTTCCTTGAGGGTGTGATAATACTTCTTGCTGTAGGCCTTGACAGGATCAGAGGCTTGCGTGAAGAACATCGTGAAAGAATGGAGCGTGCCAGGATATGAGCAAAACGGTATTGGAACTTAGAAACATTACAAAGATATTCCCCGGCGTCAAAGCTCTCGACAATGTTGATTTCGTGGTAAAAGAGGGCGAGATCCATGCTCTGATGGGCGAGAACGGAGCTGGAAAAAGCACGCTAATCAAAATAATCACAGGCGTACACAAGCAAAACGAGGGCAAGATGTTTGTTAACGGGAAGGAAGTATCCTTTAACAGCCCGCGGGATGCTTTTAATGCAGGGATTAACGTTGTTCACCAGGAAAGGAACCTTTTCCCTACGTTTACTGTTGCCGGAAACATCATGATTGAACATTATACTGACAAGATGATAAAGAAGATCAATCAGAGAGAGATTAACCGGGCAGCAGAAAAGTATATAGAAATGGTCGGGCTGAATGTCCCGCCTGACAAGAGCGTCGAATCTTTAAGCGCGGGGCAACAGCAACTTATTGAGATAGCAAAAGCGCTCTCTTCGAATGCCAAGATAATACTTCTCGACGAGCCGACTTCGTCGATTTCAGTGAACGAAGCGGAGATGCTTTTGAATCTTATCAAGAAACTGCGTGATCAGGGAATATCCTTCATATTCGTCTCGCATAAGATCGAGGAAGTCCTCGGGTTGGCCGATACCGTTACCGTTCTGAGGGATGGTAAAAACGTGCGTTCAGCAGACGGCGAGATATCAAGTCCCATTAAGGATATGACCAGGGAAGAGCTTATAACAAGAATGGTCGGAAGAACGAAAGAGTTCCAGTCACTCGAAATGAGGGATTTTGATAAATCCGACGTCGTGCTTGAGGCGAAAGAATTGAGGAGCGTGGACTCCCCGAAACCGAAATCATTCAAGCTCAGGAAAGGTGAGCTGCTGGGATGGTACGGGCTCGTTGGAGCGGGAAGGACGGAGTTTGCCCGCGCGATTATCGGATATGATCCGATCCTTGGGGGCGAATTGTATATTAACGGCCAGAAGGTAAAGGAAAAGGGCATTGACCGGATCCAGAACAAACACAAGATTTACTATCTCAGTGAAAACAGGAAAGAGGAAGGGCTATTCCTTGACCATAACATCAAGTCCAATATTACCTCGTCTGTTTTAAAGAAGATGAGAGGGTTCCTGTTCTTCCTGAGCCCCAAGAAAGAACAAGAGACGGCGGAGATGTTCAGGAAAGAGCTGCAGATTAAGACACCGAGCCTGAAACAATACGTCAGGAACCTCTCGGGCGGTAACCAGCAGAAGGTGGCATTGAGTAAGGGCCTTGCAGTAGATCCCGACATCCTGATAATCGACGAGCCGACTGTTGGTATCGATGTTAAGACCAAAGCCGAGATTCACAGGATTATGTACGACATAACCGAGAAGGGCAAATCGGTTATATGCATAACCTCGGATATGCCGGAGTTGGTTCAGATAGCCGACAGGATTATAGTCTTCAGAGATGGCAGGATTGCGGGAGAATTGATCAACGACAAAGACTATGATCACATGAGTAAAGAGATCATGAACCTGATTATGGCATAATGCTCGCAAAGTTTTAAGTCGCAAGACTTAAAAATAAAAAAAACAAAGAAAGGAAAGGAAAATGAAGAAGGTAGTCGTACTAGTAATGGTATTGGCGGTCGTGCTCGCAACCCTGGCAGGCTGCGGCGGAACGGCAACGCAGGCTCCGGAACAATCGGCTGCTCCGGAAACGTCTACTGGCGCCGGTGTTCAGGAAGCAATGGATGTTAACGTCGGCGAACAGGTCCAGCAACAGGCAGGTCAGCAGGAAGGGAAGGAGTATAACTTTGCCATCATCTACGGCGGCGTGCATCCGTTCTTCGACCCCTGGAGATTTGGTGCTCAGCAGGCCGCTATGGACCTGGGTATTCCGACCCCCAACTTCACAAGCCCGCAGGATTGGGATCAGACGCAGCAGAACGCCATCATTGACGGCCTCGTGGCTGGCGGTGTGAATGGTATCGGTATGTTTACATCCGACGCTGTTGCGGGTAATGAGAAGATCAGCGAGCTCGTTGACATGGGTATACCCGTGGTGACCATGGGCGGATCCCCGGCAACACCGTCTAAGGCTACGTTCTGCTACACGACGGACGTCGGCGCTTCCGTTGCCTATGCGACTCAGGCGATCATTGACAAGCTCAAAGCTGACGGCAAGACCGAAGGCAAACTGATGCACCTGTGCTCGGGCCTCGCGGATACGAACACCCAGAAGCGTCAGGCTGCTATCAAGGAAGTGCTCTCCAAGCCGGAGAACGCAGGATTCACGCTTGAATGGGAGCTCGCCGATACGGATGCTACGCAGCCCGCTGAGGAAGCGATCTCCGCTATGTACTCTTCCTACTACAAGGAAGTTGACGGCATCGTCTGCACTGGCTACATCAATGCTCAGGTTCTTGCTAAGACGATGAACGAGCGCGGAACGAATGACGGCATCGTCGCTATCGGTATCGACGACTCGACGGACGTCATGACGGCTATTGAGAATGGCTATATGTACGGCACGATGACCCAGAGCTCTTGGGCCATGGGCTATGTCGGAACATATGGACTCAAGCTGTTAATTGACGGCTACACCTACAAAGAAGGTGCTCCGTTCCTCATCAACTCCGGATTCTGGCTCTGCACGAAGGACAACATTGCCCAGTATCAGGAGAGGCAGCAGAAGATTGCTACCGACTTCGTGTCGACAATGGCTGAGAAGTACTTCGATGCGCCGGGCGCTACCCCTGTGCCGTTTGATACTTCCCTCCTGCCGGCAGTTGTTGGTCCTGTCTATGAGGACTAAGGCAGAATCAGAACCATGCACATTGGCCAACACTTCATTAATGCGTTGGCCGAAAGGTAACTCCATTTATCTGGCTTAGGCAGATAAATGACGTTAACGCTGCCCACTTGAAGTGAACAGCGTTAACATCCCACCTTGCAGCCTCGGCAGACTTAAAGCTGCCGAGGCTGTTTAAAATTTACACATAGAATTTACCACCTAGCCATGAAAGCAGTCAATAGGCGCGCTTTAAATGTTCCGTAAAGTGGATATGGTTTAAGAATGCGTCCGGCGAAGTGTGTATGATATAATAATAGCCGGGAATAGCATATGTTGTTTTTCAAACGGCATGGTATTAACGAGAGGGCGGCATGAGGAAAAGTATAGCAGTTTTGCTGGCAGTGGTTTTATTAGCGGCACTTTCGGCATGCGGAATATCGGGAGATATCGAAGATAATCAGCCGCAGATCGAAGAAGAAGCCAAGACTTCGAGCTATATCGGGAAAAATCTTCTCGAAGAACCGGAGCAGTTTATCGACCCTGCAGAGTACCAGTTTGCTATTGTATATGGAGGGGTGCACCCTTATTTTGACCCGTACAAGCCGGGCTCAAAAGCTGCCGCGAAAGATTTGGGTATCCCAGAGCCTTATATTGTGAGCCCCAAGGCATGGGATCAGTCCGAACAGAATCAGGTGATAGACAGCGTTGTGGCAAAAGGGGCAAAGGGAATAGGCATGTTCCCATCGGACGCGGATGCCAGCAACGCTGAAATAACAAAGTTAGCTAATAACGGAATACCCGTCATTGCAATTGGAGGCTCGCCCACAGAACCTTCCGACGCTGTATTCTGTTTTGCTACTGATGTGGGTGCATCGGTAGCGCTGGGAACGCAGAAACTTATCGATAAATTAAAAGAAAACGGACTTACTAAAGGGAATATTGTACATTTATGCAGTGCTTCAAACGATACAAATACGCAAAAAAGGCAATCAGCCATTAGGGAGGTATTGGCAAGCCCGGAAAACACAGGTTTTACTCTTTATCAGGAACTTGCGGACACAGACAATACTGAGCTTGCAGAAACGGCAATAAGCGAAATGTTCTCATCATATATAGATGAAGTTGACGGCATCATATGTACAGGTTATGTAAACGCGCAGGTGCTGGCAAAAACAATGATGGCCAGAAATGAACGGCGGATTGTTGCGATAGGAATTGACGATTCCCAGGATGTCCTGGATGCTATTGATCAGGGCTACATGTACGGCACGATGACGCAGAATCCGTGGGGAATGGGCTACGTTGCGATCTATGCGCTAAAGCTGCTGAAGGACGGGTATGTCTTTAGAGAGGATCAGCCGTTCTTCATCAATTCGGGATATTTTTTGCTTACAAAAGACAACTTGAAAAGCTATCAAAAAACAATGGAAGAGAACACCAAAGCTTTTGTATCGACCATGAAGGATATATATTTCCTGCCGCCTTTTAGGCGCTGACAAATATTCAAAATCATAAATGAAGTCTTAATCTTTCTCCCAGATAATACTTGCCTTATTTGCGCTAAACTGTACATTCCCTCTGTATTTTTTTATCTACCCTCAAAATTGTTAAATTGGGTGCTCAAAACCTTCCTTCGTTCAGTAATTGGTGCCTGCTGGTATGGGTATATTAAGACAAAACAACATAATAAAAAACGATTTCTTATTTTATTTTTATTTGCGAAAGGAAGGTTGTTCTCATGTCAACGAATAAGAAAGCTAATAGATTAATCCATGAGAAATCTCCATATTTGCAGCAGCACGCCCATAACCCTGTGGACTGGTACCCCTGGGGCGACGAGGCATTCGAGAAGGCGAGAACAGAGGACAAGCCCATTTTTCTTTCCATCGGCTATTCCACCTGCCATTGGTGCCATGTGATGGAACGCGAGAGCTTCGAGAACGAGGATATCGCGGCGCTGCTAAACGAGGGATTTGTTTCCGTCAAGGTGGACCGTGAGGAACGTCCGGATATCGACGAGGTTTACATGTCCGTCTGCCAGGCGATGACGGGCAGCGGGGGATGGCCGCTCACCATATTGATGACGCCGGAAAAAAAGCCGTTTTTTGCGGGCACCTACCTGCCGCCGTATTCCGGAAACGGCATGACAGGGCTGGATACGCTGCTGAAACGCGTGATGACTTTATGGCGTCAGCAACGCGGCGCCCTTATTGAGCAGGGAGATAAAATCGCCCGGTTCATGGCGCAGCAGAGGATTTCGGACCGCGGCGGCGACGCGCAGCGCGCCGTAAAAGGCCTGGCTCAGGCGCTTCGGGGCATGTATGAGCCGCAATACGGCGGTTTTTCGCGCGCGCCCAAGTTCCCGATGCCGCATTACATACTGTTTCTGATGTGCGAATGGAAGGCTTACGGCCATGCGGACGCGCTGGACATGGCGAAGCATACGTTGCGGCAGATGGCGCGCGGCGGCATATACGACCACGTGGGGGGCGGTTTTTCCCGCTATTCCACGGATATGCGCTGGCTGGTACCGCACTTTGAGAAGATGCTGTACGACAACGCATTGCTGCTTTATGCGTATGCCGAGATGTATGCCATTACGGGCGAAGACGCATACCGCCGCGTCGCGGCTCAGACTGCGCAGTATCTGATGCGCGACATGCAGTCGCCCGAGGGCGGATATTATTCCGCCGAGGATGCCGATTCGGAAGGGGAGGAAGGCAAGTTCTACGTCTGGGAGGAAGCGGAGCTGTCAGAATTGCTGCCGGTGGGCGAGGTAGACCGCCTGAGACGTTGGGGGCTTACCCCGCAGGGCAATTTCGAGGGCAAAACGATACTGAACCGCATCGGCAAGGCGGACGAGCCGGATGACGAGGATAAAATGCTGCTGCGAAAGCTGCTTGAAATCCGCAAAAGGCGCGTGTCGCCGTTTAAAGACACCAAAATATCGGCGTCGTGGAACGGCCTTGCGATTGAGGGAATGGCCCGGGCCAGCGCTGTTTTGGGCGATGAGGCGCTAACGGACAGTGCTGTCCGTGCGGCGAGATTCGTGATGACGCATATGGCGGACGAGCAGGGACTGGTCTGCGGCACGTGGCTGACCAAACCGGGCGGCCCGGCGTTTCTGGCCGACTGGGCGAATATGGCCAATGGCCTTTTGTCGCTGTATGCCGTAACGCGGGATATTGCCTGGCTGGAGAAAGCCAAGAGTTTGGCCGAAGGCCTGCTGCAGCGGTTTGCGGATGCGAACGGCTTTTCAATGACGTCGCACGGCGCGGAAGCGCTGCTCATCGCTCCGCGCGATGCGTATGACGGCGCGATGCCGTCGGGCAGTTCCTGTGCGATCCGGGCGCTGCAGCGGATCTGGCGTCTGACCGGAGAAGAGAAGTGGCAGGAGGCTTACAACGACGCAATTCAGGCGCTGCTGCCGATGGCGGAGAGCTCGCCGCCTTCTCACGCGCACCTTATTACCACAGCGCTTATCGAGCAGGAACCGCCCCGTCAGATCATTATCGCGGCAGATGCGGACAGCGCCGAAGCAGCCTCGGCTTACAGGGCGCTGCTGCGGCGGTTCGACCCGTTCAACACCGTCATCTGGCATGACGGCAGCCGGGCAGCTCAGGAAGCGATGCCATTCCTTAAGAGTTATAATGCGGATAAGCCGTTTACCGCCTGGGTCTGCGAGAACCGCGTCTGCAAAAAACCGGTATTTTCCGCCGATGAGCTTATCCAATCGCTGCCTTCTGATACTCAATTTCCAAAAAGTTACTGAAGCGCATTGACGTATATGGTACCGCCGTTTATAATGCATAAAGACACAAATACATCATTGGGAGAGCGGTTTGGAGAACGGGGTTCAGAACAACAGCGGCAGCACGACGAGGAAAAAAACGCCCCGCCGGTCTATACTGCACTGGCTGTTGAGGGTGATACAGGGCGCGCTGATCGGCGCGGGCGCAATGTTGCCGGGAATCAGCGGCGGTGTGCTCTGTGTCATTTTTGGTATATATCAGCCCATGATGGCGCTGCTGGCGCATCCCTTTCGCGCGGTGAGGAAGTATTTTAAAGAACTGCTGCCTGTGCTGACCGGTTGGGTTTTAGGTTATTGGGGTCTGGCCAGAGTGCTGAATATGCTGTTCACCCACCCGTCGCTCTCCAGCGCTGCGATATGGCTGTTTTTGGGTCTGATTGCGGGCATGATGCCTCAACTTTTCCGCGACGCCGGCAAACAGGGGCGCACGTATAAATCATGGATAGCGCTGGCAGTCAGTTTCCTATCGGTGTTTGCGCTTCTGCTGTATCTTCAGTACGGGGTCAGGATATCCATTCAGCCCAATATGTGGTGGTATCTGGTGTGTGGCGTTCTCTGGGGCCTTAGCCTGGTGGTGCCCGGCCTGAGTTCGTCGTCGCTGATGCTGTTTTTGGGGTTGTATCAGTCTATGGCAGCAGGGGTGTCGAATTTCTCGCTGGAAGTTGTGATTCCCATGGCCGTGGGGATTGTGCTTGTTATATTACTGACGGCGCGGGCGATTAACTATATGTTCGATAGGCATTATTCGTCCGCTTCCCACGCGGTTATCGGATTTGTCATCGCCTCGGCAATCGGGATCATTCTTCCTGCTTCCGGCAACACCGGCGTGGACGGGGAAATAATCGGCATGATCTATACCGGCGATGCAAACACGCTGTTGTTATGGGTTATCAGCTTTGCTCTTGGGTTCCTGGCGGCGTGGCTGATGGACAGGGTAGGGAAAAGGGTTCAGCCTGCGGCGCAGGAAAAGCGCGTATAGCGACCTTAATATCGGAAGATATCGGTGCGTTTTTATCGTATTTCTGACCATGACGGGCCGTTTAAGGTATCCGCCGATTAATAAAATTTTGCACTTTACAAAACAAAATGCGTTATGCTATAATCGTCTGCGTGCCGAGAATGATGACTTGGCTCTATGGGTGATTAGCTCAGTTGGTAGAGCACCTGACTCTTAATCAGGGTGTCCGGGGTTCGAGCCCCCGATCACCCACCAAGACAAAAGCCCTTTGCAAACTGATTTGCGAAGGGCTTTTGCTTTGCCAAAATACCGATATTTGCTAATTATGTGTTCTATTACTGTATTTTACTGTATCATAAACAATATCGCGCCGATGTCAGGCATACAAACCTTGACAGCCCATCCATTCGGCTTACGATGAGATCAAGCAGTATATACCTATTCTGGAAACCCGTTTCCCTAGCTTTCAGGTTGGAACAAAGGGCGTGGGCAAACCATTATCCGGCCGGACTTCCATAAAGGAGTAATCAAAAGCCCAAAGTGACGAAAAAAGCATACGTATCCCTGGCATTGTGGTGTTCTTGCTTGTCATTGCTATTGCTGCCTATATATTAAATGATAATCGCTCGCCGAACTTTCTTTAATACTTAGTTTAATCCAAAAAGTGTATTTACCGGATTGTATTCTGTCTGGGGCGTTTCGGTACGCAGACGTATTACACAAATTCAGGTGCGTCTTTTACTGCAAGCGATTGCTGTACTTTTGGTTTTTTGGATCATTTTGCGTGCAATGAAGTATTATGTTTTTGCAGAGGGAACGATCGTAATCCGATACATTTGGTATCTATACTATGTTCCCATGCTGGGCATTCCTCTGCTGTTTGGTTGGTAACAACAGTAAAAAGCCCCCTTAAGGAGGCTTTTTGTCAATGTATCAAGTCTTAAATATCTTCAAGCAATGGCTCATTTTATTTTGAAATCGAAATATGTGTTCGGATAAGGCTCATCCTTCAGCTTGTAATGCCACCATTCCCCCGGGTAAACTTCGAAACCGGCTGCCACCATTGCGTCGCGCAGTATGTTCCGGTTGGCCTCCTGCTGCTCTGTGATGAGATCTGTTCCGTGATGCGAAATTTCGCCGAAAAAGTCGAACCCGCTTCCCATATCGAGCTCTTCATTTGTTTTCATGTCCACAATCGTCAAATCAACAGTGCTTCCCCTCGTATGACCGGATTTCTCGGCGATGTAACCCTGCTCGAAAAGCACGGACTTGTCGAGATCAGGATAGAACTTTTCCTTCATCTTTGTATCATGAACGTCTTTTGCCCACCTGATAAAATGGTCAACCGCCTGTTGCGGCCGGTAGGCGTCGAAGATTTTGATATAATACCCCTGTTCTTCCAGCAGGTCGGCTGCCACTTTCAGGGCTTCGGCTGCTTCTTTGGTCAGGATCGCCACCGGAGCTTCGTAACCGTCTATGCGTGTTCCCACGAAATTGTTGTCGCCGTAATACCGGATATCAAGCTGGGCCGTTTTAACCACGTCTGTAACATATACGAAGCCGTCCGGAAGCCCGGATGCGCAGCCCGACAATACGGTCAGCATGACCGCCGGCAAAACCAGCAGTATAATGCACTTTCTTTTCCTATTTCTTTTTCCTCCCTTATTCTTCTTATTACCCAGTATTAATTCTTTAAGTAATGAACTTATATAATCCGTATTATATATACCCATAATTTTGTATGACATAACAATGTTCTTGTAGGCTATACGCATTCTATTTTCATGAATTGAAATCTGCCAGCGGAGTGAGGATTTTTAAAACTTATGGCCTCGGAGGACGACTCTGGGGTTTATTTTGCCGTAATACGCACGTAATACACAAATCTGAGTTGGGCAAAAAAATGAAAACCACGAAATCGAAGTGATTATCGTGCGCAAAGCCAATAGCGTAGTGTACACCGGGCCACTGGACGCGTATATCGACGGCTGTTACGGGCCGCTGGGATACCGCAGCCTGCGTTTTGAAACGAAGCGCTGGATACGGCGAAATATCAGGATGTGGCGGCGATGACCCACACCGACCGAGAGACGCCGTACACATGTGTCATCGAGCACGAGTATTTGGAGTTCGGAGACCAGCCCGTCTCCTGGATGATATGGGAATACCTCGAGGAGTGGAAGCCGGGCGCGGAACCGTATTTACCCCATCATCAACGACGAGAAAAACCAGCGGACGTTTGCCGTGTATAGGAACTGGCGCAGAAGGAGGAAGATGTGCTGTTACGCGGCTGGCTGGCGGAGTATAAATATTATGACATGGACAAAACCATCGCCTCGGCGCTTGTATTGTTCCAGGAAAAATTCGGCTGAGCGGAGCAGATTGTTTCAGACTGCTTTGCCTCTGAAAGCGTCCTTACCCCCGCAGGTATCGAAATTGACGCTGTCTATGACGGTGTCGGTCGTCTTGCTGTACACCACGATATTGAACCCACGCCAGTTTATCGAATACTCTTTGTCCTCAACGAGCACGGAGGATTTAATACTTCCTCCGACAAGCGCACCCTCGCTGATCACGGAAATGTTAATGCCATCGGGGGACGTATAGTCGTATTCAATTTTGTCGGGCGAGCATTGTTCAAAAACCACGCTGCCGGAATCGAGGACGGCGGCAAACGAATATCGATAGATGTCGTCATTAAAGTCGGTGTTAAGGCCCAGCGCAGCAAGCGCGGCCTTTTGCTGTTCCGTCAGTCTGTAGGTAAACTCGTCCTTGGCGGATATCACGACGATGTAGTCCTCAATATCGGTCAGCAGCTGAAGATAATCGCTGAACTGCGCCGCAGACATAAGAGGGATAATCCGGTCATAAACTCGGCTGTAAGCCATATAGGCGGCGTAGCTGGCGTCAAATGAGGCGACGACCTCCTCCGGGTAATCCCGGCCCAAGGCATAGTTTTCAGCTAGGAAGGATGCCACATAGCGCGACGTCTTACTGCTGCCACTGATAGCTTCGTGTCTTGGACTTGCGAAATCCGTATTGAAATCCAGAGCCAGCGCGTCCATCACCGCCGGGATGTTCATATCCAGGAAGTCCACGCCCATATCATCGGCGTATTGCTGCACCGCCTCATGCTGTCCCCGGTTCCATTCGCTGATCGGCAGCGCCAGCAGCAGCACCTCAATGCCTTTTGATTTGCACAGCTTGATTATCTTATCAACATAGTCGCGATTAATGCTGATAAGATCATATACTTCCTCAACCGGTTCAGTCATGTTGGGGGCAGCTACTAGGTTGGCCCACAATTGAATGCAGCTTCCCTTGAGAGGGTGGAGCCGGGATACAAACGACAGATCAAAATCGTCTTCAGTTATATTGTTCCGGCTGTGGTATGTAAGCAAGGGAATGAGATAATCGATCGCCTTTTGTGTGCTGCTCTGCGATGCGATATCCAGCGCGGCCTTAAATTTAACATCCGACAGCTTCATGTAATCCAGCGCGAGATGCAGCGCAGCGCTTTTTCGGTCGATCTCCGGCAGGTCTTCGTCTCCCTCGGGCGGCGTGGTGAGCCAGCGCGCGTTGAGTACGACGACCTTGGGCTGCTGGTACTTTAAGGCCTCCATTAGAAGGTAATAGGCTGACAGGGCATACTGCTCTGTGGTGGCGAGGTTGTAAGCTGTGAATCGTTGCTCGTCCCAAAGGACAGCAGGCTGTACGCCGTTGGACATCGTGCTCGTGCCAAATATCAACACGTCGATGCTGCCTTTGGGCTCGTTGTAAAAACCCGCGATAATGGAGGAATCGCCATAAGTGTCGATGTAGCCGGTTTTGGTCACCGTATAAATACCGTTCAGCACAAATATGATAATGCCTATGATGACGGCAAATATCACGCATCTTAAAACAAGCTTCACAGCGTATCACCTCGACT
>Ga0134094_1002164_pt1 | contig 17333 bp, 20 predicted proteins | sample 5_1taG_FD_94458 | JGI IMG/M metagenome (GOLD analysis project Ga0134094, IMG submission 94458) | Switchgrass degrading microbial communities from high solid loading bioreactors in New Hampshire, USA - 5_19_20_110_A1 metaG | ecosystem: Engineered > Bioreactor > Semi-continuous > Anaerobic >... | reverse complement strand
CGAAGAAATAGTTGTAAACATAGAAGAGACCGCCAAGGCTATGGAAGAAGTGGCCAGGGTAGCTCAAAATCAGGCCCAGCTTGCCCAGGACCTTGCTGATTTGGTTCAAAGGTTTAAGGTCTAGTGTTAAGCAGTGGTTTTTCCCATGGGAATCTAAAATATATTGGCTGATTTATTAATTTAAGATGATTGGATGATCACTTGTTAATATATTTTTATTAAAACGTACAATATTTGACAAAATAACCAAAATATTTTATATTTAAACTAATTTAATTGAGAAAAAAAGTATCATTTTATTATACTTTTTCTTTTTTTTAGGTTAGTTTTAATTATTGGGGGAGAGAAGACAGGATGAAAATTAGAAGCAAACTTATTATAAGTTTTATCCTAATGGCTGTCCTGATTGGCGGCGTAGGAGGATACGGACTTATTAATGTTAATAAAATAAATAACAATATAATGAATATACAGGAAGCTTCAATGACACGCCTCGATCTTATTAATTCCATGAGCGAGAACTCTTTGCAAAGGGCAAAGTACATAGAAACCATTACTTGGAAAGCAAATGCCTTAAATGATCCGGAGGCCATTGCCCAGCCTGTCCGGGAGCTTCAACAGCTGAACCAAGAAAGTACGGAACTTATCAATAAATATAAGACCTATGATTTGACATTTAAAGAACAGGTTTATATCCAGTCTTTCGAGTCAAATGACAAGGAACAGGCAGAACTTCTAAGCCAACTGGTTCAAGCCGTTCAAACGGGAGATACAGAAACGGCCGGTGTTGTAAATGTTAAAATCAGTTCCCAAAGACAACGGATTGAGGAAATTGTAAATGGTCTTAAAGAAGAGGCCAATCAGAGCATTAGCGATTTAGTTGCCAATTCACAGCAAACATATAATAGTACCATTATGATAATGGGAGTCCTGACCGTTGTCGGATTGCTGTTTGCCATCGGGTTAAGTTTTGCTATCAGTCGAACGATCAACCGGCTTATCAATATGTCAGTCAGCCATGCCCGGCTTTTGGCGGTGGGGGACTTTTCCGCCGAGATACCGAAGAAATATTTGCAGCGCAAGGATGAAATAGGGGTTTTGAGTAAGGCTTTTGCCGAGATTAGCCAGAATTTGCGTCAAATGATAAAACAAGTGATCAATACGGCAGGGGACATGAGCGCATCGAGCCAGCAGCTGTCGGCCTCGGCTGAAGAGGTAACCGCCCAGGGAATGAATATCAACAGCGCAGTGCAGCAAATAAAGACAGGGATGGTGCAAACTTCGGCTTCCACGCAGGAAGTCAAGGCGGCGGGGCAGGAAATTGTGAGAGGAGCGACCCAGCTTTCCCAGAAGGCGCAAGAGGGCAGCAGGTTGGTGCAGGAAATAGAAGCCCGAGCCGAACGCATGAGCGCCGATGCCCAGGCATCCAGCCGGGAGGCCCAGGAGATTTATCAGGAAAAACAAAAGGGAATAATGGATGCCATACGCGAAGGGGAAGTGGTGAGGGAGATAGTCCAGATGGCCCAGACCATTTCCGAAATAGCGGAACAAACCAACCTGTTGGCCTTGAACGCAGCCATTGAAGCCGCCAGAGCCGGGGAACAGGGCAAAGGGTTTGCGGTAGTGGCGGATGAAGTAAGGAAATTGGCTGAGCAGGCGGCTGATACTGTCACAGGCATCCAGACTCTAATCGATAAAGTGGAACAAGCCTTTGATCTTCTTTGCCGCAATTCGTCTGAAATACTGCAATTTATGGACAATAAAGTCATAGCTGATTACAAGGCAATGGTGGACACAGGGAAACAATATGCCATTGATGCCAAAACGATAGGGGATTTGGTTGAGAATTATGCTTCCACTTCCCAGCAGATGCTGGCAACGGTGGAACAGGTTAACAGTTCGTTGGAATTTGTAGCTGGTTCGATCAGCGAAGCGACGGGAAATACCGAAGAAATAGTTGTAAACATAGAAGAGACCGCCAAGGCTATGGAAGAAGTGGCCAGGGTAGCTCAAAATCAGGCCCAGCTTGCCCAGGACCTTGCTGATTTGGTTCAAAGGTTTAAAGTCTGATTGGGACGGGGATTATATGGATTTATTTTGGTTTGGCTTAATCCGAAATAACGAAAAGCGGCTCCTCCGAGCGAGGGGCGCTTTGTTTTTTATCTTAATTTCGCCAATTGCCTTTCTATGTGCAACTGGATATAATTATTTGATAACAAGAAATTAATTTGGCAATATAAACCTAAAGTTGGAGAGTAAGAAATGATCCGTATTTTACAACCGGATTTTCAGTATGAGTCAATACAATGTATTTCGATCGAGGATTTGGTGAACAACGGGATCAAAGGTTTGCTGCTTGACTTGGATAATACCATTTCTCCCTGGAATGACAAATCATTGACCGGCGATGTGATTGATTGGTTTAACAGAATTAAAGCGCAGGGTATAAAAGCCTGTATTGTCTCCAATAGTCGCCGTCCGGACAGGGTAGCGGCGGTAGCTGATATATTGGGTATCGAGTACGTGTATCAAGCGGCCAAACCCAGAAAAAAAGGCTTTTTAAGGGGAATTACGCATTTGGGATTAAGGCCTGAGCAGGTGGCAATCGTAGGCGATCAATTGCTTACGGATGTTTTAGGCGGCAAAAGGGTCGGAATAAAAACAATTTTGCTCATGCCCATAGACGAACGGGAATTTGGCGGCACAAAAATCCTGAGGTTTCTGGAGAGGCTTTTTGGTAGAAAAATTTATTATACCAAAAATATACTGAAAAACTTACAGGCTCAAAACAAACAATAAGGAGATACCATGGTAAACAAATATGCTATAATCGGCTTTCCGGTTGACCACTCACTTTCCCCCCCCATGCACGAAGCGGCTTTTCGAGCAGTCGGAATTCAAGCTGAGTATCATCGACTGCCCCTTAAAATAAATGAACTGGGTCGAGGGCTTGAATATTTAAAGCGGAACAATTATGCCGGTTGGAATGTAACCTACCCTTTAAAAGAAGAAATATTGCCTCTCCTGGATTATATTACTCCTGAAGCGAAAACAATCGGGGCAGTCAATACCGTAAAGGTTGTGGACGGTTTAGTGCAAGGGTTCAATACGGACGGTCCCGGTTTTGTTCAGTCTTTAACAGAGAAAGGATACAGCCTGGAAGGGAAAAAAGTTGTTATACTGGGAGCGGGGGGAGCAGCCAAGTCTATTGCCGTGTCCCTTATGGCCAATAAAGCCAAACTATTGATTTTGAACCGTACTCCCGACAAAGCGCAGAAGCTGGCCAGGCAAATAACAGGTCTGGGAGGGTTTGCCGACTGGGGAGCTTTGGCTTCGGGTTATTGGTTGCGGGAAGTGGATTTATTGATCCAGACTACTCCTCTTGGTATGAAAGGAGAACAATACCCGCTCAGCCTAAAAGGGATTAACCCGGAAGCCTGGGTAGTAGATCTTATCTATAGCCCGGAAGTTACTGAATTTCTAACTGAAGCGGCATCTTACGGCTGTAAGATTTGGAACGGCTTGGAGATGTTGCTTTATCAGGGTGCTCTGGCCTGGAAAATCTGGCTGGATAAAGACCCGCCCCTTGAAATTATGCGTAAAGTTTTGTATGAAAACCGGAATGGCAGGGAAAAAAATGGCTTTCAAACATAATAGTATTGGCTATACTTTGCTTGAAGTTTTACTTGTCCTGGCCTTATTAACAGGAGCAGGCTATACATTACTTATTCGCCTCCCCTATAATAACTTGGAAACCAATTTGGAAATGGCAGCTAATAATTTGCTGGACGATTTGCGTGAAACCCAGCAAGCGGCCATAGCCAGCAATGTATGGCATAAAGTGAGATTTTTTCCTTCTACCAACCAATACAAGATATTTAAACAGGATAAGTTTTTGCGCAGCGTTGACTTGCCGCCAAATGTACGCTTTAACAACAGTCCGCCTGATTTGACTTTTTACCCCAGTGGGACTCCCAGCGGCGGTATGACGGTGATGCTGGCCGCCGGCCGGTTTAAGAAAAATGTAATTGTTGCCCCGGTGATGGGTAGGATAAGGCTGGAAGATGGCTAACACTACTTATAGGGTTCGGTGAATTTGGTCATGAAAGATAACAGGCAAATTTTATTTTCACCAAAAAACATTATTTTGATTGGCTTTATGGCGGCAGGCAAAAGCAGTATAGGCAAATTGCTGGCTCAAGAGCTGGGTTGGGACTTTTTGGATACCGATGCTGAGATCGTAAAAGTTACCGGAAAGACTATTCCCGAAATATTTCGGCAATATGGAGAAGCAAGGTTTCGCCAAGAAGAAAGTTTATTGCTTCGCAAATTGGCCAATCTCCGTCATACTGTAATTGCCACAGGCGGAGGATTGGTTTTAAATCCGGACAATCGGGCGGCCTTGCAAAAAATGGGAATTCTTATCCATCTTTACGTTCCGCTGGAGGTTGCTTTGCAGAGAGTGAAGAAAAACCATGAACGTCCTTTGCTGGCCAAAAGTCGAGATGAGTTATCCAGGTTATGGCTGGAAAGACAGGATATTTATAATAAGGCTGCTGTTACTATTGATACAACAGGCAAAAGCCCGGTTGCCATCGTAGCAGAGATAAGCGCTTATCTGAAAGGAGAGCAAAGGCCATGTTACAACAAATAAACGTTGGCGGTTCGAATGGGTATCCGATTTTTCTAAATGTCCATTTAAACGGACTGGGGGATTATCTCTGGGACAAGTTTGGTGAAAAAGCCCATTATTTGCTAATAAGCAATGACCGGGTAGCAAATCTTTATGCCGAGAAAGTAATGGAGGGGCTTAGAGGATGCCGGGCTGACCTCATTACCGTAGCGGATGGGGAAGAAGCAAAATCTTTGAGCACGATTTCCCGCTTAGCCGAAGAGGCCGTGAAACTTAGGACAGACAGGGACAGCGTGGTTCTGGCCTTGGGCGGGGGAGTTATCGGTGACTTGGCCGGTTTTTTCGCTTCAATTTATTTTCGCGGTATCAGATATATTCAAATCCCAACTACTTTTCTAGCCCAAGTTGACTCCAGCATCGGAGGTAAAGTGGCGGTCAACCACCCTTGCGGCAAAAACCTTTTAGGGGCTTTTTATCCTCCCCAGGCAGTATGGACTGATTTTGATACTCTAAAGACCCTGCCTTGGCCAGAAATCCAAAACGGCCTAGCTGAAACAGTTAAGCATGCACTGGTTGCCGATGCCGAGCTTTTCAGCTTTATTGAAGATCATACAGATGAAATTTTAAACTTTAACCTGGACATTTTATCCAAATTGGCTGTTCGTTCCTTAGCGATAAAAGTTAAAATTGTTTCGGAAGACGAGAAGGAACGGGGTCCAAGAACCCTGCTGAATTTGGGGCACAGTTTTGGACATGCTTTGGAAACGGCGGAGGCATTTAAAGGGATGAGCCATGGTCAGGGAGTAAGCGTCGGTTTGGCTGCAGCTGCCAACCTGGCAAAAGAAAGGGGTCTTCTTACTGAAAAAGAATTGGCCAGAATTATCGGCCTGTTGAATAAATTGAAATTGCCTATAAATATTGCTCCTTGCGATCCTAAGCATTTATTGGATCTCATGGCTGCCGACAAAAAGAATAAAGCCGGCAATAAAGTTTTGGTTTTGCCTGTAGGCATCGGAAAGTCCATGGTGGTGACCGACTGCTCCGATGAGGAAATAATCAGGGCTTGGGAGAAAGTCCAGCGTTTATAGTTTATAGGTGTTCAACGCCTAAACCAAATACATAAAAGTAAAAAATCAAAAACTAAGCAGGAAAATTTAGGAAAATGTAAAAATATGCAAACTTAAGTTTGCATATTTTTTTTGGCGGGTGTAGCTGAAAATGATTAAAGTCATCCCCAATAAAGGATTTATTTTTTTGGATATTCTGTTCGCACTTTTAATAGTTAGTGTCGGCTTTTTAGTAGTTATTGGCTTAAATAATTCGACGGCCCAAACCCAGCTTAGGGCTGAAAATTATCTTCAGGCTGTCAATCTCGCCAGCTCAGCCATGGACCAAACATTAACGGATTTAGAGGCCGGTATTATAAACCTCGATTTTAACGGTTTACCACTGGAAGAAAAGAAGCAAATCGGGAAATATGAACGTAATTTAGCAATCAGGGCAGCATCTGAAGATATGCTGGAGATAACGGTAGAAATTGTTTGGTCGGAGAGAGGAAATAGAAAAAACTATGTCTTGTATAGTCTATATTATAGGGGCAATAGTTAGTAAAGGGACTTAATCCAAATAGTTGCTGACAATGTAACGAACAATATCCCTCCGGCTGATTATTCCCACCAACTTTTTGTCTTTGACCACCGGAACTTGCTTAATGTTTTTGTCGCCTAGTACTTTTGCCACCTTTTCAATTTCTTCATTGTATTGGACGGTAATTACTTTTGTTTTTGCAATATCCATAACATTAAAGTTCTGCAAATCTTTAATTTTTTCCTCAAAAGTCTGGTTCATAATCCAGGATGAAGGGTATATAGCCAGGTCAAAAAAGAAGACAGACGGATCCCGATAACCGATATACTTCATAATGTCACCATCGCTGATGTAGCCTACGGGTTCGTTCTTGGAATTGATGACAGGTATGCCGCTGATATTATGGTTGACAAAAGTTTTTAAGGCCGTTTTCACCGAATCGTTTTCCGAGACTGTTATCACTTGTTTCACCATAATTTCATGCGCCTGAGCCAATGCTCATACCCCCTAAATCAATATCAAAAAACAGATCCATTTCTGTTTCTCGAGTTTCTTAATTATCAATATATTCTTAAAACTAAAGGATTGTCAAATAAAATATTAACCGATCTAAAAAAAGAAAAATTACTTGACCTAAATTACAGAATATGTAAATATAGTAAATAAAAGGAAAATAAAAATGCGAGTAAAGGATGTTTAGAAAATTTTTGGGGGACAGAGGCCTAACTTTACTGGAAATACTCCTTTCTTTACTGATTTTGGGAGTTATTGCCGGAATAATTTTACATACCTTTATTGGCCAATATCGTTTGGTCCGTCATGTAAGTTTGCGTTCGGAAATCAATTATTCCCTTTTAAGAGCCGGAGTAGTATTGACTTCAGCGGTTAACCTGGGGCAAAAAGTTGTTTGGCAAAACAACGCTTTAATTGTGACTTATTGGAAAGGCCAATATAAGTATACCGACTCCTATTATCTGGCCGATAAAAATTTTGACGGAAAGATTGATTTATACTGCGAACATTTGGGGGTACCCAATCCTGTAGTAACAGGGCTGACAGGTTTTTATTGTCAAGAAGTTGGTCCCGGTTTGTGGAAAATAAGTCTTGAAGCCGATTGCGGAATGCAAAAGGCAAGATGGGAGAGAATTATAAGGCAAAAATGTCCAGGGCCAATATAGGAACTTTAAATCAACAAGGTTATATTTCTTTTTTTATTCTTTTAATAATAACTTTTTTGGTCGGAGCGGGTTATATTAGCTGTCACAAAGCTCAAGCCCAAGAAAGAATGGTTGACTATGAGGCACGAAAAATACAAGCCGTATATCTGGCTGACAGTGGATTGGAGTGGGCTAGGGCTGCTTTGGCTGCAAATACTAATTGGGCAGGCGGAAAGATGGATTTTGGCGGAGGGGAAATAGAAGTAAGTGTTATTCCAAGCGGCTCCGGTTACCAAGTAATTTCCAAGTCTAAGTTTGGAGGAGCGGAGCAAGGCCGAATTGCCTTATTAACTATTGACGATGAAGGCCAACTTATTATTAGTGTTTACGAGGAGTTGTACAATTAATGCCTTATGCAGCCGATAGTTCTTTTTTGGACTTTTTAACAAAAAACAATTATCTATCCAAGGCCCAAAGTAAATTTTTACAAGAACAAATAAAACTGGGGCGGACTTTACATGAAAGTCTGCGCAACTTTTTGGCAGATGAGGAGATTTTGCTGCTTAAAAGCAATTACTATGGGGTTCAGCGGATAAGGCTTGCTGAGTTGGGGATTGATTCTTTCGCCGCTTCTCAGATTCCTGAGCAGTTGGCAATTAAATACAACCTAATACCCTTTCAGATCCAGGAAAACAGATTATGTATAGCCATGTCTGATCCGTCTGACCGGAGGGCTATAGAAGATGTTGTACTTTATACCAGGTATAAAACTGAACTCTATTTGGCGGCACCGGAGGAAATTAAAGTTGCTATCCGGGAGGTTTATACCGTTCAACAGTCTCAGGAAGATTCAATTGATGATTATCAAGGCCCATTCAATGTTTGGAGAATTGAAGAAAAGGCAGAAGCGGAAAATGAAGGACCGATTATTAGGTTGGTCGATTCCCTTTTAAACCAGGCCATCCGTGAGATGGCCAGTGATATTCATTGGGAACCTGAGGAAGAGTCTTATAGAGTCAAGTTCCGAATTGACGGGAAGCTGGAAGTAAAAGCTGTTTTACCCGGTTCTTTTGCCAGGGGTGTTGCTGCCAGGCTAAAGGTTATGGCAGGTCTGGATGTAACTGAGAGGCGAAGGCCTCAAGACGGCAAGATTGTGCTTGATCTCTCCGGGAAAAAGATTGATATTAGGGTATCTACCTTTAATACGGTTTATGGAGAAAAAGTGGTTACCCGCATTCTTGATTATGAAACAGCCAAATTATCTCTGGCTGAATTAGGGATGAGAAAAGATGTGGAAGAAGGGGTTAGAAAACTACTTCTTAAACCTCACGGACTTATTTTGGTCAGCGGACCGGCCGGAAGCGGTAAAACCACCACTTTATATGCTTTGCTAAGGGAATTGCATACCGAAAGTCTCAATATCGTTTCTATTGAAGACCCGGTAGAGTACCGTTTGCCGGGGGTTAATCAAGCCCAGGTCAATACCAAAATCGGCCTTGATTTTGCCCAGGGTTTAAGGGCTATTTTACGCCAAGATCCTGACATTATTATGGTAGGTGAAATCAGAGATCGGGAAACAGCCCAAATAGCCACGGCCGCTGCATTGACGGGCCATTTGGTCTTAACCACTATCCATACCAATACAGCATCCGAGGCCCTGGTTCGCCTGTTGGAAATGGATATTGAGCCGTATATTGTGGCCGCTTCAATTTGCGGCGTGATCGCGCAAAGACTGGTTCGACGGTTATGCCCCTTTTGTCGGGAACGCAAATCTGTGCCTTCAGCTTTTAAGCATGCTTTTAGTTGGGAAGGTATTGAATTCATTTATGGGCCCAAAGGGTGCTACAGGTGCCGAGGCACCGGCTACAAAGGCAGAATAGGAATTCATGAATTTTTGCCTTATGGTTATGAAATAAAAGAATTGGTTCTTAAAAAAGGCAGTGCCCTTGATATTGAAAGAATGGCCCGTTCCTTGCGAATACCGTCGTTAAAGGACGACGCTTTGATCAAAGTAGCCGAGGGCTGGACCTCTTTGGAAGAAATAATCGGTCTGCTGGAAGGGTTTAATTGATAATAAACCATGCATCAATAAAGATTTATTAGGGAGCAGGCAGTTTCAAAGAAGAATGAGGGGAAGAAATGTGGTCAATTGAAGAGTTGTTAAAGAAAGCAACTGAGCTTAAAGCTTCAGATATTCATTTGACTGTAGCCAGTCCTCCCGTCTTTCGCATTGACGGGGAACTACAAGCCCTGGGAACGGAGGTGTTGAAGAATGAAGTCATTTCCGCTTATCTCGACAGCCTGATCGATCGGGAGCGTAAAAGAATTTTGGACGAAAAAGGGGAACTGGACTTTTCATTTAGCTTTATGGGTTTGGGAAGATGCCGGGTCAACGCTTTTCGCCAAAGGGGAAGTTATAGCTTGGTTATTAGATTAATACCCCTAATGGCTATGACTCCTGAAGAGTTGGGATTGCCGCCGGCCGTAGTTAAATTCACTACTTTACATAAGGGTTTGGTGTTGGTAACGGGTCCGGCCGGCAGCGGTAAATCGACAACCCTGGCTTCTTTACTTCACCTTATCAATCACACCCGTTCAGGTCACATAATCACGATTGAAGATCCCATTGAGTATTGGCATCAACACCACAAGTGCCTGGTTACACAAAGGGAAGTGGGAGAGGATACCCAATCTTTTACCGCTGCTCTGCGAGCGGCTTTGCGTCAGGATCCGGATGTGATCTTGGTTGGAGAAATGCGGGATACGGAAACAATCGCAATGACCATTACCGCGGCAGAAACCGGTCATTTGGTTTTCAGTACTTTGCATACCAACGATGCGGCTCAAGCCATTGATCGGATAATAGATGTGTTCCCGTCGCACCAACAAAATCAAATTCGCCTCCAACTGGCCTCCACTATCCAGGGTATTGTCGCCCAACAACTCTTTCCGCTTAGAGGCAAAAAAGGAAGAGTGGCCGCCTTTGAGATCCTGATTGCCTCTCCGGCGGTAAGGAATATGATCAGGGAGAATAGGACCTACCAGATTAAAAACATTATTCAAACCAGCGGTCAAATCGGTATGCAGACTATGGAAAAAGCAGTTAAAGATCTGGTGCAGAAAGGATTAATTTCACCACATTTAGCCAGAGAAAGGTTGCGGGAATATTGGGATGAAGCTTTGGAAATATAAAGCCGTCAATGAACAAGGGAACATCCAATTTGGTCTGCTTAACAGTTGGAGAGAAGATATGGCCATTCACTGGCTGCGAAGTCGAAATCTTTATCCGCTTCAATTACGCCCGGTTGTATTGGACCGCTTTTGGTTATGGACCGGGGTTGGCCGGGGATCAGTCTATTGGACCAGGATGGCCAGGCAAATTGGCATCATGTTGGAAGCGGGCTTACCGATGCTGGCAATAATTAAAATTATAGAGACCAAGGAAAACAATTACTTGTGTCAAAACCAATGGCATCGGGTTTATAACCAAGTCAAGGACGGATATGATTTGTCCATTGCCTTGGCAGAGTTTGTGCCCTCGCCGGGGCTTTTTTTGCAGACCATGGTTGCCGCCGGAGAAAAAAGCGGGATGCTGGCGGCCTGTCTTCTTGAGGCTGCAGATCAAATGGAAGAAGAATATTATTTTAATCGCAAAATCAAAGGAGTTCTATTTTATCCTTGTTTGCTCCTGGTGATGGCTTTAATAATTCTCTATATCCTCAGTATTGCGGTTTTCCCCATGTACGATGGGCTTTTTCGGGAAATGAACGTTCAATTGCCTTTGTTAACAAAAGGACTTATCTGTTTTGGCAACGTTATTCCATATCTGTTTCCGGCAATGGCTTTGCTTGGACTTGGAGTTGTGTTGAAAAACAGGGACAAAGTGGTTTGGGCCATTCCCGGGATACAACAGATCCAAAAGAAAAAGTCTTTGCTTCAGTTTTGCACTATCTTGTCAAAAATGATCAGTGCCGGGATCCCTCTTTGGGATGCATTCGGTCTTTTGGAAACAATTGCAAAGCCCCAAGAGCTTGTCCTGCTGCTTGAACAATTAAAAAGGGCTGTCAAGAAAGGACAGAGGATTGCTCCCGTTTTGGAAAACAGCAATTTTTTCCCGCCGGATAAGGCTAAAATGTTGGGGATTGCTGAAGAGTCGGGAAGACTTGGTGAAATGCTTAATTTTTTATCCCAAATATTTAAGCGGGAATTGGAAGAAAAACTGGAACAATACCCAAGAATAATCGAACAGTTGTTGGTCTTGGGGATGGCAGGCTTGGTGGGCTTGGTGGCTGTCGGGATGCTACTGCCACTTTTTGATCTAAGCACCCATCTCCCATAATTTAATGAAACCAAAAAAATTTAGAGAAAGCGAGGAAGGTTTTTTATGGATTACAGGCAAAAAGGTTTTACTCTTTTGGAAGTTATGCTGGTGGTGGTCATTTTGTCAGTTTTAGCGGCAATAGCTATTCCCAGATTGGCGGGCAGTTCGGATAAGGCCAGGGAAAAAGCGGATATTATTACTGCCCGGGAAGTAAAAGCTGCCTTGGACAGGTATGAGATTGAAAACGGCTCATATCCCACCAAAAATGATTTTACGGCTGAAAATGGGAAAATTACCGCTGAGAATTTTATCCCTGCATATATTTCTTCCTTGGATGCTTCAGTTACTCAACAGGCTGTCCCGGAAGAAAATCAAGGGTTTGGTGTGCAAACACTGCCGTCTGAAGGAGAAGAGTATTCTTCCCCAACTAATTTAATTATGATTTATTTAACCGAAGACGGCTCGGCGGCGGAAGTTAGGGTTTACGATAAAAATCTTAACAAAGACTCATGGTTATGGTCTTCTAATTAATGGAGAAAAAATAAAAACATATGGAACTTATACATCTTTTATTTATTGGCGCTTTGGGGTTGGTTGGCGGCAGCTTTTTAAATGTTGTTATTCTTCGCTTGCCTGCCGGAAAATCTGTTATCCGGCCCCGCTCCCATTGCCCCCATTGCGGTCATTTTCTGCGCCCTTGGGAACTGATACCGGTCTTGAGTTATTTGCTGCTACAAGGGAGATGCCATAAGTGTCTGCATAGAATATCCTGGCGATATCCGGCGGTAGAATTGCTGATTGCAGCCCTGTTTGTTTCCGCCTATATATTCCGTAGCGAGAGGACTTTTTTGGGCCTAGGGCTGGATTTTATTTTTATTTTACTTTTAGTTACCTTGGCTTTTATCGATATCGATACTTATCGTTTACCGGACAAGTTGGTCATCCTTGTTGCCGTCGTGGGTTTAATCAATAGTGTTTTTACCGGAATGCCGGCAATAGGACAAAGTTTATTGGGAGCTTTTATTGCCGGATTGATTTTTTTCCTTATTGCCTACTTTTATCCACAAGGCATGGGTCTGGGTGATGTAAAATTTGTGGCGGCCTTGGGATTGTATTTGGGAGCGCCGCAGATTTTGGCCGCTATTTTTTGGGCTTGCCTGTTGGGTGTACTTTGCGGCGGCTTATGGCTCTTCATAGCGAAGAAAAGTATCAAAAACCCATTGCCCTTTGGTCCTTTTTTAGCAACCGGTACATATATTGTGCTTCTTTTCCAGGATAAGTTATTGGCTTTATTAAACTATTAATTCCGATAAGAGAACAGTGGGAATCACAAATGAGCAAAAGGTTTTTGTTATTTGTAGAGATTACCGCTTATGAAATCAGATTCTTAAAACAGCAGCGAAACTTGGGCAGTAAATCAGCCGGGCTCTCTTTTCAGAGCATTCCTTTTGTGACGGAAGATAATCAATCAGCATGGGATACTTATTCCGGCATGTCTCAAGCCAGTCTTACCAGGTTGGAACAAGTGCTGAGAGATTATCGACAAAAGTCGGTCGGTAATCAAAAATTAGCGGCTTTTGTCTTGTTGCCTTTTGAAAAAGGTTTAATCAGGGAATATATACTTCCATGGATTCACAAAAGGGATCGGGATTCGGCGGTCGAGTATTGTTTAAAACATGAATTCCCTTATTTGATGAAAGAATTGATCTTTAAGTATCGGGTGATAGAAGAAAGAGAAAGGCAGGATCTGCGCATACAGGTCACCGCTATCCGCAGGGATATCGTAAGGCTTTATGCCCAATGTTTTGATAAAGCAGGTTATATTTTGAAAGGCATTGAGTACTCGGCCTGGGCTTTGGCTGAATACCTTTGTCCACCGGATTCGTCAATTTTGCTCTGCCTGCGTAAAGCCAATCTTTATGAAGCGGAGTTAATTGTTTTTAAAGGTACAGTACCGCTCATAATAAGGGATATCCGTATTGGAGCGGGAAAAAACTCCGCTTCAAATATCTTTTTTGGCCCTCAGGATTTGGGGGCGGCTGTGGATTTTCTGCTGACCGACGGGAGTCTCGAATCTGAAAAAGCGGTGGATTGGTTAAAAAATTTTGGACTTATCGGCCAAGTCAAGACTTTTATGCCTCCATCCGCCCAATTTGAGACCTATGCCCTTCTTGGAGCCAGACAACGAGTTCGGGCCCAAAATAACTATAACTTTTTGGAGGAAAATAATCATACTAAATTTAAAAAAGCCGTTTTTGGCGCCGTAATTTGTTTAATTCTGCTGCTGACTGCAGGAGGCAAGGTTTTATATACCCAAAATTCAACTTACCAAAAGATTCAAGAGGATATTGCAAGCTTGGTGGAAACCTCTTCCCGACAGACAGAGAATAATATATATGCTGTCGGGGAGGAGTGGCAGGAAATTAATCAGACTTCGCTTAAAGATTTGCAGCAAATAAATAAAGCTTTGGGAGACATCAGCAAAATAAACGGCAGCTTGGTTTTAACCAGTTGGAACTATCAGAAAGGTAAGTTGACCGTTGCCGGCGAATGCGGTCATAACAATGAAATCATGCAGCTAATGAACATATTTGTTCTCGAGGGATGGAAACAACCGGTATTGGTAAAATACCATCGACAAAGAGAAATAATCACTTTTACTTTAAACATTCAGAAATAATCAAGGAAAGGTGAAAATCAGTTGCGGATTGATTTTGGGGGCTTAAAGAAACAAATGGAGTTATTATCAAACCATTTAAACCCTTGGCAAAGGTTGGGAATAGGAATTGGTTTGCTTTCAGGAATTGCTGTGGTTATGTTTTTTATCATTTTAAATTCAATCAATGCAAATATTAAAGACAGTTTGGCCTTGAAAGCCACTTGGGAGCAAAAACTGAAGGATAACCAAGCAGAACCGCGAAATACAGGGACAATCGCTTTAACCGTCTCCAGGTTACCGGAGGCTATTGACTATGTGGAACAAGTGTTCCAGGCTTATGCTTTGGAGGTTAATGAGATAACAATTACCGGGGCAAACATTGATCAATTGTCGTCTAATTCAAATCCTTATCAATCTTTGGGCTTGAAAGTGAAGGTCAGTGGGGAACAGGCAATGATTCTGCAAGTTTTATTAGATATTGGCCTTAATAATATGTACCCCCTTGCTATACAAGAAATAGATATGGATGCACAAAGAGCGGACATCCTGTTTCAACTACCGGTTTATCAGGATTAAACTTCACTTGTGACAAGTCTATAATGTAACCGGACAAACTTTTGTTCCATAATCTGGAACAGAAGGGTGGGATTATTCTTGAAGCAGTATGTTATTAGAGCTGGAGACAGCTTTTTCCGTTTAGCCCAGCAATTTGGTTGCTGCTGTCAAGATTTTGTAGAATGTAATCCGGGGCTTAATCCAAATAATCTGCAAATAGGCCAAGTAATCAATGTCCCCGGGAACGCAAAACAATCGGCGACAGGAACTTGCGCCGAAATCGTGGGTAAAGGTTGCAGCGGCCGATGCGATGATGTGCTGGTAGAAGTTGAAGGTATAAAGTTTAAGGTTATAAGAGTCGGTGAAGCTTCGATTCCCCATGAGGTTCATCTCATTCTGCCCCGGACTGAAATTAGGAAAGTTGAGTACCCGGAAAGGGGTGTGGTGGAGACTACTATTATGCTGAGCAATATCAATATTGTTAACTCGCCTCGATTTCATGGAGAAAGTTCGGTAAAAATTGAAACGGCCGCCAATAATAATTTTAAACCCGGGGAAAATGATAATATCAAATACTAAAGTTTTGCCGGATACTATCCTCTTGTGAGAGGACAAAAAATTGTGATAGGATAAAATAGTTAAAAATGTTTAATTATTATTGCGGTTAAGGAGAAGTCTATGGGAAAAATATTTGTTTTTCATGGGGTAAATCTCCATCTTTTGGGCTTAAGAGAACCTGATATCTATGGCACTCAGAGTTTGGCTGAACTCAATGCGCGCATAATGGCTATGGGTGAAGAAAACGGCATCCCCATTGAATGCCGCCAAACGAATCATGAGGGCGAGATGGTTGATTGGATTACCCAACTAAAACCGAGCGATTTTCTTATTATTAATCCCGGGGCTTGGACCCATACCAGCTATGCTCTGTACGATGCGATTAAGGGAGTTCAGGTACCTGCTATTGAAGTGCATATCTCCAATATTTATGCCAGAGAGAGTTTTAGGGCCCATTCCGTTATAGCCGGAGCTTGTCTGGGGCAAATAAGCGGTTTAGGTACCGACAGCTATTTGTTGGCTGTGGCTTATGCTTTGGAGTTCCAAAAATATCGCTGCCATGAAGGGATTGCACATGTTGAGGATAAATAGATTACGGCAACAAATGGCCGAGCGGGCAATAGAGGGGATAATTGTTAGCTCCTCCCCCAATATTTATTATCTAAGCGGTTTTACCGGAACTAACGCCCTGTTGTTTATTACCCAGAGCAAAAGTTATTTGCTTACGGATTTCCGGTATGTGGAGCAGGCCAAGCTGGAAGCGCCGGATTTTGAGATTATCAAGACCGATAAAGATACATATCAGACAATGGACAGTTTGGCTGAAGGGATTACAACCATTGGTGTAGAGGAGCAAGCAGTTACCCTAGCCCAATACCGCCAATTAGAGAAGAGCTTGTCCGGAAAGGTTTTTAAAGAAGCTTCTACTATTTTGCAGGAGATGCGCCAGGTAAAAGATGAGCAGGAGATTGAAATTATTAAACAAGCAATAAAAATTACGGATCAGGCTTTTGACTTGATTTTACCTGATCTTAAACTCGGGGTAAGGGAGGAGGAAATAAGTCTTAAACTGGAGTATAGTTTGAGAAAACTGGGAGCCAGCGGAAAATCTTTTGATTATATAGTGGCCTCAGGCCATAGGGCCGCTCTGCCTCATGGAGTGGCTACAGCCAAACAGATTGAAAAAGGTGATTTCGTTACTTTGGATTTTGGGGCTAAATATCAACGATATTGTTCCGATTTTACCAGGACTGTCTTTATTGGTAAGCCCGAAGCCAAACATCGAGAGGTTTATGATATTGTGTTGCAAGCGCAATTAGCCGCCATTGAGGTTGTCAAACCCGGTCTTACGGGTAGGGAAGTGGATGCCGTTGCAAGAGAGCTTATTACAAAAGCAGGATATGGGGAATATTTCGGGCACGGGTTGGGGCATTCCCTTGGTTTGGAAATTCATGAACCTCCCAGTTTAAACCCTAGAGAAGAAAAAGTGTTGCAGCCAGGGATGGTTGTAACTATAGAACCCGGTATTTACTTGCCGGGATGGGGAGGAGTAAGAATAGAAGATGTTGTCCTGGTGACAAATACGGGTGCGGAAGTCTTGACACAAGCTTCAAAGCAGTTCATTATTATTGATTAGAGAATAGCAATTATTAGAATGGTTTTATTTTAAATTTTTATTTTAAACTCTATTTGTATTCTTAAGTCTAAAACAAATATAATTAGTTTATAAAATGTTATTTTTATTTTATTTATTTATCTACTAAACATTAATCTAAAAACAGGAGGACCACCATTATGATTTCTTCAAATGATTTTAAAACCGGACTGACAATTGAAGTTGACGGCGATATTTATCAGGTGGTT
>Ga0134094_1002158_pt1 | contig 17375 bp, 16 predicted proteins | sample 5_1taG_FD_94458 | JGI IMG/M metagenome (GOLD analysis project Ga0134094, IMG submission 94458) | Switchgrass degrading microbial communities from high solid loading bioreactors in New Hampshire, USA - 5_19_20_110_A1 metaG | ecosystem: Engineered > Bioreactor > Semi-continuous > Anaerobic >... | reverse complement strand
GAACGTAAGCCTGCTTCCAATTGCCTGCGTTCGTCATCTGTTAAGGTTCTGACATACAACGGTGACGTACTCATGCCACCCTTATACCACATTTCAAGCTATCTACTCTGAGATAGCACTAGGTTTTTCTCCATAAGTAATTCGTCGATCAATTGGTCTTGATCGACGAGTTTTGTCTAAAAAATTCATATAGACCGCCTTTTTCATCCATTCATCTGTCGAAAAACAGGTCATATTAGCGATCTTCGACCGGAACGAATGCGGTAATAGAAGCGCAGAAACGGACGGGCCATAGCGGACGGATTTGACGAGAAGCCAGCGTCCGGCTCAACAAGCCTGAGCCGGACGCTTCATCTGTATTTATATGGGGGATCTTTGGCGTCTTGGGCCGAGTTACGGCTGTTTCCATGCTGCCGCAAAGGGGACGTAGCACGTCCATGCCGACGCCTTCACCATCAGGTCGTAGCGGGCGGGTGCTCCGGCGATGAAGTTCTCATCATCGGAGTAGATCGCCAGCAGCGTGTGCTTGCCGGGATAAAGCGGCAGCACATTGAAGGTGACCGTACCGTTGACCAGAGGCTGGGCGGCGAGCGCCGGGCTCGAGGCGGGGACCATCGTCCCCGGCGCGGCTGCCTCGTAGAGCTTCTCCTTACCAGTAGGTGCTCCGCCGCCAGGTCCTACCCAATCTGACCGCATGCCAGCAGGCGTTTGACCGCTGGCGCGAGGTGTACAACGGCGAGCGACCACATGAAGCCTCCAGCTGGACGTCCCGGCGGCGCATTACCAGCCCTCAGCGCGCCCCTTTCCGGAAGTCCTGCCCCAGAGCGATCAGGTGCGCAAAGTCGATGCGGCGGGCCAGATCTCGTTCCGCAACCGGGTCGTGCGGGTGGGCAAGGCCTTCCGGTACCAGCCGGTGGCGCTGCGGTCCAGCGAGCAGCAGAATGGGCTGTGGGAGATCTATTTTTGCCACCACCCGATTACGCAAATCGACCTGCGCAGCGATAATCAAGCCAAACCTTAAACAAATCGATGTGTCACCCATGTGTCCGAACACCTGTTACCTATGTCTCCGGTCTGTACACGCGGATATAGGCGACGGAGACAGAATCGACCGTAAAATTACCAATCAGAAGTCGTATTGCCAAAAACGCATTCGAAAAACACCACAAAATAGAACATGTGATCTATAATAGGGTATGCGGAAAAACAAATGGGAAATGACCGGAAACGTTGTCGACAAACACCGAATACCATTTTGTCTGGTCCGTGAAGTACCGAAGACAACATGTTCACTTCAGCTAAGAGATATCAGGAGGAGGAAAAAATGAGTACGTACGATGAAGCGATGAAACTGTTAGACGAAAAATTTGGCAACAAAGACGGTCTGATTGCTCTGTCCACCATTGCACTGGAGCCGGGGGCGGATGGCAGGAGCCGCCCTGCCGCTCGGATTGTGAATGCCTATTATGAAGATGGTGCGTTCTACACCGTCACCTACGCAACCTCGGGCAAGATGCTACAAATTGCCCAAAATCCCGAAGTCGCCGTTTGCGTAATCGTCGATAACTTCACGGCGGATGGGATCGGTGAAAACCTGGGCTGGGTGTGTGACGAGAAAAACGCTCAGATCATGACCAAACTGCGCAAGGTATTTGCCGAATGGTATAACGAAGCCAATAACGACGAAGACCCCAACACCTGCCTGTTGCGTGTCCGCCTGACCAAGGGCCTGTGGAATGACGCCCACAAGGGGATTAGGAATGAGATTGATTTTGTCAATAGGACGGCAAATTAGCTAACCCGATGTGCGGGTTTTGAAAAGCACTGACCAGAAAGAGAGACCACCTTAGAAGTGAAGCTGCCAGGCACACATTACGTAGGGAGGTCTCTCGAATGATCATTCATCCCGCTCAACTTCAGTAAAGATTGTTTCTCCAGTTCTCTGACTTTGTCTTACCAGGTCTGGAACGAACATGCTTCCGTCTGGAAGAGGTCTTTGCAAAGGACTGTGAATCGCGCGGCCACCATCACGAGCGAATCCGAGGTAATGGACGCTTTTAGAAAAATAATGGCAGTGTAGTCATCAGGCAGAAACCGGTATTTAATAAGCAGTGGGTAACCATACTAAGGTAGATATTGTTTTTCCATCGTACAGCATGAGCCAACGGGTAGAATGCCAAGATCCGCGAAAAAAACTGCCAGGGTGAAAAGAAATGGTACAGCGAGAACAGCAGCACATTGACCAGCGGCGCCCATCCCTTTAAGCATTCCATCCGCGGCAGCAAGTAACCGCGAAAATACAGCTCTTCTACGATTGGCCCTGCGAGCCCATTGATTAGTAGAAAGAGGATGAATGTCAGCGTTAGAATGGGCTGGCTGTAATCGCCGGGATTAAACTGGGTCAATAGAAACCATTCCGGCAGCCAATAAAAGAATTTTGCCATCACAGCCTGATCAAAATTTCCCAGCAGTGTAAAAGTCATAATTGACCAGATCAGCAAACATGGAATCAGGAGCAAATAGTCTCTCAATGGGATTGGCTTGCGGTTAAGCACAACCCCATTGAGAGAGAGCTTTTGATTCCAGCGGAAACCCAGAAAACAGATCCAGCCCAGCTCAAAAGGTATGAGCACAACGAGGATAGGGATCAAGATTGCAAGGAGCGGGGGAAGGTGGTTTTGTCTCAGCCACGGCCCGAGCAATACAAAGACGATCGTAATCAATATCCCTGGCAGCAAATGAAACAGGATTGTCTGCAGGATCGTATGCTGATTTACCGGTGTACATTTCATGAGAGTTCCCTCGCTTCATTTTGCTTCATGCAGCAAGTCATCATTGCTGCTTGCTTATTTCAAACAAGACACGTGTTCGAGTGCACTGGCCCTAAAAAAGAAGGGCAAACAAATACCCGGTCCCTACCATCAAGACATTGCTGATACTGTGCATCAGCATCGGATACAGAATGCTGCGGGTTTTCTGGTATACAACCCCATTCAAGATGCCCATTGCAAAGGCGTAGAGCACACCAGAGACATTCAAATCGGTAATCGCGAACGGAAAAATCGTCCATTTCATATGCGCCACTGCAAATAGCAGCGCAGCCAGCACAACTTCCAACGTGATATTTTCGCTTATGCGTATGCTCTTCCCAAATGCGAAAACGAGGACTGTAACCGTCAAGGCCCGGTACAGAGTTTCTTCTGCAGGGCCGGTCAGAAATAGCTGAAACCCAAAGTATCCGAGGATATTCTGCGCGGTGAGGGGATAGTCATAAGTTATCGGCTGGCCGATGATTTCCATGAGGATGTGATATACCACGGCAATCACTGCGATCACACCTATGAACCCGAATAGAATCCGCTTCCCCAATTCTTTGTCGCCCAGATGAAACCCGAAATCAGTACGAATCACCCTGCGGATGATCAAAATGACTGCCAGGGAAATCAGCATGATGGATAGATGGTGAACAAACAGCCCGGCGAATAGATTATCTGGGTCGAAAGCGTCATAGGTGAATGAATTAGCCACTGCCCACCCAAATTTTCCTGCGAAAACTTGAAAAACGAACAAAGGGATCAGCGCGAAGAAACCTCGCAAAATGTTTACCGAACTTACACTTCTGCTCTTTGCCAGTTCCATTTTTGCTCCTTTCAGGATCATCATTCCTTTGAACTCTTGTGAATATCAAACAGACTTTTCGTCCAATACACAGCTTATTTATCCCTCGGACTGTACAGGTGAGGCGGCCGGCTGCGCAGATTCCGGAAACAAATTTCCACCTGGGGCCTGGTCATCCAGTGTGTACACTGCCTTAATTGCCAGCCCACCCACCCCAACGAGCAAGCAAACCAAACCTGATACCAGGTATAAGACCTGAACACCAAAGTCATCCGCCACAGGCCCGGCCAGCATCAAGCCAATCGGGACTGTCGCGGTCATCAGGCTGCTCATCACAGAAAAAATGCGGCCTTGCATCTCAGGCTGCACCTTAGCCTGCAGCAGTGCGCCCAGTGGACCGTTCGAAAAGGGGCTCATCAGGCCTGTCAAACCCATTAACGCAACTGCCACGTTCAGCGCATTACCCGGCACGAGACTCAGTGCGGTGATCCCGATCCCCATTCCTAAAATGGCGGTGAATATGGTAAGGATCTTGCGTTTAAAGCCGCCCCAGATTCCCAGTGCTAATCCCCCTACCACTACACCTACGCCAAATGCTGATTCCATCCAGCCCAATTCCAATGCGCCGCCGCCAAAATGCTTGCTGACAAGCAGCGGCATCAAGCTGAACGCGGGTGAAGCTGCCATGTTGATCAGGGTGGCGCCAATCAGCAGCATCGTGAGACCCGGCCAGGTGAGCGCATACTTGAAACCATCGCGCACGTCCAGCAGCACCTGGCGGGGAGATATTTTTGTGCCGTCTGTTCGAACCGGTTGGGGCACCTTAACCAGGAATACAAGCAGGGAAATGGCCAAAACCGCTGTGACCAGGTCAATTGCAAGAATCCCGTGCATGGGTAAGACCGCTAGCAAGAGCGCCCCCAAGGGCGGCCCGGCAATCGTAATCACACCATCCAGTGTCTGGTTAACCCCGCTCAATTTGGTATAAACTTCGCCCGGAACCATCAAGGAAACCGACGCCTTCGCTGCGGGGAACTGGAAAATGCCAGACAACGAGCGCACGAATAAAACTGCAAAGATATGCCAGGGCTGTGCGATACCGGCAGCAAATAAGAGCACCAATACCAGCGTCGCCAGCGCCACCAGGGCGTCGGACACGATCATAGTCAGTTTGCGATTCCAGCGATCCACCAGGGCTCCTGCGAAAGGCCCTAAGAAGACGCCCGGGATCAGGCCAACAAAAGTGGCAGTGGCAAGTACCGTAGCCGAGCCGGTCTTTTCTGTCAGGTACCAGATGAGGGCGAACTGTACCAGGTGGCTGCCAAAGATGGATAAGGCTTGCCCAATCCACATCGGCAGGTAGTTGCGCAGCCAGTGCTGCGGAAGGTATTGAGAAACATCCGTCTGCATTAAGAATTTTCCTTTCACAACAATGACTTTACCGCCGGGATAATACATTTCCGTTGAATATGCGTTACATGAGCAATTGAAAAGTTCGGTTTTGCAAAATCGAACCAATTAGCCGTCATGGGAATTCAACCAGGGCATTCTTCTGGTGCGTTGCAGCTTTGACTTTTACATATCGGGTTTATAATGGGATTAATGGGCTTCAGTTTGATGATCGAATTTTCCAGAAACGAAGCATTATCAAAGAGATCCAATGGAAGGGGTCAAGACATTCTGGCTGGGAATTCCCATTATTGAACGGGATGGCAACTTCTTTAATCTTGAAACGAGAAAAGCGGTTGCTTTACTGGCGTATCTTGGTTTATCCTCTCCACTTCCCCAATCAAGAGAAAATCTGGCGACATTATTTTGGCCGGAATATGACCAGCAGCGTGCATCTGCGAACCTCCGCCGGTCTCTTTACTCGATTAATCATGAGCTGGGGCCTGATTTAATCATCAGCAATCGAGAGAACGTCATGTTAAATCCATCCTGCCTGATCTGGCAGGATGTTTGTGAATTTCGCACGCTCCTGGATCGTGTGAAGTCACATCAGCATGAGCACATCGTCTGCGCAGAATGCATTGGAAATCTTGAGAAGGCTGTTACCCTATACCGAGGAAGCTTCCTGGAGGGATTAAATTTACGGGATGCGCCAGAATTTGACCAATGGCAGTATTTACAACGTGACGGCTTTCTTCAAGATCTGGCTTCATCGCTGGGGAAATTGGCGCTCGCCTATGTTTCTTGCGGAGAATGGGAAAAGGGCATTCAAAGGGCTCGCTATTGGGTCAGCCTGGATCAACTGAATGAAAACGCGCAGCGAACGCTCATAGAGTGTTATGCGCAGGCCGGGCAGCGCAGCGCCGCTTTGCATCAATTTGAGGAATACTCGCGCATATTAAGTGATGAGCTCGGGCAGTCCCCTGATGAGGGACTGCTGGAACTTTATCAAGAGATCCGGGCTGGAAAGACCAGGAAAACAGACGGGTCTCCTGGGATCTCCGCTCCGGTTTCTCAGGTTGAGCCAGGTCAACAGCCCCTGATCAAAACAAAATTGTTCATTCCGCGCCTGCGTAAAGACCTGGTGCCGCGCCCTCAACTCATTGAAAAATTAGAAGAAGGCTCCCAAAAAACACTGACCCTGGTCAGCGCTCCTGCCGGATACGGAAAAACCACGCTGTTAGCTGAATGGATTGATTTCCTTCAAAAAGCAGAGACTCCAAACCGCTGGGCAGTTTGCTGGTTTTCGCTGGATGCGAGTGACAACGACCCGATGCGATTTCTTGCGTACCTGACGGCTGCCCTGGAAAAGGTAAACCTGAACGTAAGCGCAGAGACCCAAGAATTTACTCCTTCTTCCGATTCATTTTTCCCAAGAACGCCACTAGCCATATTGCTCAATAATCTACAGGAACTGGATCAATCCGTGCTCCTGGTGCTGGATGACTATCAATTTATTGACAATCCCGCAATCCATGACGGAATCACGTTCCTTCTTGAACACTTACCCGTAAATGTTCATGTCGTCATCGCAACGCGTTCTGACCCGCCGCTTCCGCTGTCACGCCTGCGGGCTCGCGGCCAGTTATCTGAAATCCGGGTGGATGACCTGCGCTTTCGCCTGGCAGAAGCAGCCAGGTTCTTGAACCAGGTTTTTGGTTTAGACCTTACCCTGGAGGAAGTAGCCAAACTTGAAAGCCGCACCGAGGGGTGGATCGCCGGGCTGCAGCTGGCAGGCGTCTCTATGCAGGGCCGGCTGGATATTCCCAGGTTTATCGAAGCCTTCTCAGGCAGCCACCGGTTTATCATGGATTACCTGGCTGAAGAAGCGTTAAGCCGGCAGCCCCTGGCGGTTCAAAATTATCTTCTCCAGACATCCATTCTGGAACGGTTGAATGATTCACTTTGTGAATTCGTTCTGAGTGACCTTTCAAAAAATCAGCAGATCCGTTTAGCGGCTTTGGAAAGCATTGGACTGTTTATCGTGCCCCTGGATGATGAACGGGTCTGGTACCGCTATCATCACCTTTTTGCGGATCTGTTACGCACCCGGCTTCAAGATATTTCACCCGAACTGGTCCCTGGGCTTCACCAGCGCGCTTCCACGTGGTTCGAGAAACATGGAGATATCGAAGCAGCGATCGATCACGCTATGGCAGCCGGAGATTGGGATAACGCCGGCCGGCTCATCGAACTTCATATGCAGAGATATCTTGAAAATGGGCAGATGGCGACTGCCTTGAAATGGTCTGAACGGTTTCCGCAAGACGAATTGTATAAAAAGCCTAAGCTGTGCATCCAGGTGGCGGAGATGTATTCCCAGGGGGGAAGGATCGATCAAATTGATCCGCTCCTTGATCATGCTGAAGAAATTGTCAGTCGTGTGAAGAATCAAGGAGAGGCTGGGAAAGGGGTATCCGAACTCGGGCTGTCGCCAGAAGAGATCACAGTGATCCGATCCATGATCCCAATCCTGCGTGGATTGAAAGCCGTATGTTCCGGCCAACCACAGCGGGCAATGGATATCACTCAGGCTGCATTGGAAAGCATTCCTGAAATGGCTCTGAAGGAACTTGCTGTCCTCTATTGGGTGCAGGGATGGGCTCAGCGCAGCCTGGGTAATCTTAATCTGGCTTTGAGTTTGTTAACCAAAGGAACCGAGTTCGCAGCTGCGTCTGGAGCGATCTTGCGAGATATCTGGACTGACCTTGGGAATGTGACGCGATTGGTTGGAAAATTACCGCAGTCTATCGATATCTTAGAACGCTCGCTGCAGGCTGCGATGAAGAGGGGCGTTCAGAACCAGGGGAATCTGTGCAGGGATGAATCTTTCCTGAGTTTTCTTTATTACGAGCGAAATCAACTCGATCAAGCTGAACGATATGCGAAAAGCGCTCTGGCGCATACCCAATGGTGGCCGAGTCACAATATTATCGCGACAGCAAATGTGAGCCTGGCTCAAATCATGCTTGCAAGGAATGATCTCGAGGGCTGTCAACATGCTTTGCAAATCGCAGAGGAAGAACGGAAGAACCGGCTAATGACTCCTTTCGTCCACAGCCTGATTGAAGTGACCTGGGTGCAGGTATGGCTAAAGCAAGAGGATTGGGATTTGCTGGATCAATGGGAGCGCAATCAGGTTTCAATCCTTGAATCCAAATCGGTTAGCGATGATGAGATCGATGAATATCTCGAATTACGATTAATCATGCTGGTCCGGTTGTGGATTGAAAGAACAAAACGAGATAAAAAGACGGCGAGATACGAGACAGGCCTTTCTCTTTTAGACCGCTTAGAAACAAGCAGCCGGGTTTCGGGGCGCGTTAATTCACTCACGGTCATTTTGCTTTATAAAGCGATCATTCTATTTCAGAAAGAGAGCCAAAACGAGGCATTTCGAGCGTTAGATGACTGTTTCGCAATGGCAGAACCAGGCGGATATGTGCGCATTTTCCTCGATCCTGGAGAGCCCAGCCGTGACTTAATTTACGCTTACCTTCAGCAATCTCATGCCACGCACAAAGAGTATGCGTTGAGGATCTTCAAGGATTTTGGCGATTTGCAGCCGGCTGAAAAGCCAAAAGAAACCTTAACTGAAATGCTGACTCCTCGAGAGATGAAAATTCTGCAGCTGCTTGCAGAAGGGTGCTCAAACCGTGAAATGGCGAAACGCCTGGTCCTTTCAGAAGGGACGATCAAATTCCATATCCATAATATCCTCGGCAAACTGGGTGTGACCAGCCGGACACAAGCAATTGTAAGAGCCAGGGACCTCAATCTCCTCTAGTGGATTTCCACGCAGACAAACAGGAGCCGTCCAAGCGTTCTTTTGGGACAGCTCCTGTTTGTGTTTGGGTAAAAACAAACCCCGGACCCTATCTTAAGATAGGCGACTCATGCGATCGTTGTTGGTACGATCGTTTTGAAAAAAGAAGCTAACGTGGATTGGTCTTAGTCGAACGAGATCCGCGAGATAACCACGATTAACTCGTACGGATGGAGAACCTTATGGCGAATGAGTCTCTTAGTAATTCTGGTTGTGCATATGAAATTCGTGTGAAGAACCATCTTGGAAAGCATTGGCTGGCATATTTTCCGGATTGGTCCATCGAAAATCTGGAGAATGGAGAAGTTCTGCTAAAAGCTCGCAATATCGATCAGGCCAGATTGCATGGCGTGCTCAATAAAATTCGAGATCTTAATCTTACATTGCTCTCTGTGAGGCAAACAAAAGAGGAAGGATGAGGTGACCCGCATGTCAGCGAAAATATCCCGCCGCCGATTTCTCAAATATGCCCCTGTGGGCATTGGCGCCGCCGCAGTAGCGTGCGGCGGTCTGAGCGCGCTCGCCTTCCGCCGTCCGGTGCATTTTTACAATCGCAAGCTGGCCGCAAATCGGAACCCGATGAACCCCATAGCGCTGGTTACCTATGCAACCAGAGCCGGTTCGACCATGGAAATAGCCCAGGCGATTGCCCTGGAACTGGAGAACCGTGGTTTTACCGTCGATTATTCCCCGATCGAGCGGGTAACCGGCCTGAAAGACTACAGTCACGTGGTGATCGGCAGCGCGATTCGGATGTCTGCGCCGCTCCCAGAGATTACGCAGTTTATCGAAGAGCATCGCGCAGCGTTCCGTGGTATTTCCCTCGCTTTCTTCGCCGTCCATCTCTCGAATGATGGAGACGATGAAGCCAGCCGTGCAGCCCGTTATGCCTACCTGGACCCGGTTCGCAAGCTGCTGCGCTTACAACATGAAGCCTTCTTTACCGGCGTGTTTGATCCGAAAAAAGTGTCTTTCGCCGAGGGGCTGATGGGAAGATTGATGCAGTCGCCGGTCGGCGACTTTCGCGATTGGGCGGCGATTAAAAGCTGGGGCCAATCAATCTTTACAAATAACACAAAATAAAGTTAACCGAGAAGAAAGAGATGGATTTTAACCTCCTTGCTCCTATATTGTTTATGCCGTCTCTGGTCTACTTCGCCATCCAACTGGTCCGCAAACGACCGGGATGGGCGGCTGCTCGAGAGCTGGGTTGGGCTTTGCCTGCCTGGCGCAATTTGGGTGAGGCGGCGCTTGTGCTGCTGGTCCTGGCAGGCATGGCGGCGGTGGCGTTTCGCATGATCCCACCCGGCGCGCTGCAAGATGAGCAGATGAATACAGCGGCGTATACGGGTTGGCCGCGCAGCCTGGGCAGTCTCGGGCTCATCTTCCTGTTGGAGCTGCTCAACCGGGCGCTGCCTGAGGAGGTGCTCTTCCGCGGCTGGCTGGGAGGCTGCCTGGTCCGGCGGCTTGGTTTCTGGATGGGCAATACCCTGCAAGCAATGATATTTCTGCTGCCGCACCTGATGCTGCTGACAATCACACTGGCGCTTTGGCCGATCACAATCGTGCAGTTTGCTGCGGGATGGCTGCAAGGCTGGTTGAGATGGCGTTCGGATAGCGTCATCCCGTCGACGGTCGTACATACAATCACGAATGTGCTTGGGGCGCTGCCAGTGCTGGGGTAAAGGAGATGGCCTAATGTGTTTTATTTATCTGCAAACCGAGCGTTTTATCGTTCGTCAATGGAAATATGAAGATATAACGGCCCTGTGGAATATCATGTCAGACAGCCGGGTGCACCGTTTCACCGGTGATACGCCCTGGACGCTGGAGCGAACGAGGGAATATATCCAATTCATGCTGGATCAAAATTTTCGCAGCCTGGAATCATTTCATGGCGCCTGCGTTTTAAAGGACAGCCAGGTCTTGATTGGCCTCACCGGTCTCAATCCATACCTGCCGAAACAACCCGAGATTGAATGGCAGTTTGGCGTTCCTTTTTGGGGCAATGGTTATGCCACTGAAATCGGTAAAGCTGTAATTGCATCAGCGTTTGCCGCCACCGATATCGATGCGATCTATGGAATGGCAAATCCCCAAAATAAAGCCTCCATGCGCGTCCTGGAGAAGCTTGGCATGACCTGCCTTGGGCTGCAAGATTTCCGCGGCGAGCAGGACATGTTCTATAGGATCAATCGCAGCAGCCTGCGGCAGTAAGGGACGGCCTTTGAGTAACGATAAACGCCGCCAGGCGCTTCTCTATATATTTTTGACCATCACCGGCACAATGATCCTGGGTATCAGCCTGCCTGACCTTCAACTTCAGCCCGGGCTGCCCATCCCTGGGGCGGATCCAGATTCAACAGCCGCGCAGGCAGCCCAACCAGGAACAGGGCTCCCCGGACTCTCATTTCCGTGGGTGCTGCAAGCTGGGCTGGCACTGGGAATCATTTTGATGTTTGCTGCTTTAATCACCGCGCTGGTTAAAAAGGCTAACGTCAGGCAGATTGGCTTGTTTGCGGCCGGGTTGGTTGTTCTGTTTGGAATCTTTAGCCGGCTCCCCGATCTGGCAGCCGGACAGCTCGATCTGCCACAATCTGGCTCGTACAATCCTTTGCAGCCGTCGTTCGAATACAGCACTGCTCCAATTGGTGACCCTCCGGCCGTATTTTTGTTCTGGGCTGCTGCCGTCTCGCTGCTCGCAGTCCTGGGATTGATCGGCTGGCTGCTCTCCCGTAGGTTCCAGCCGTCTCAAAAAGAAGATCCTCTGGCCGTTGAAGCAGAGGCGGCCGTTCAGGCTATAGCAAATGGGCAGACCTTAAGCGACGTCATTATTCGCTGCTACCTGAACATGGAAAGCGTAATTGCGCAGGAACGGGGGATTGAACGGGGTCAATCCGTTACCCCTCGCGAGTTTGAAGCCTATCTGGTGGAGAAAGGCATCCCCCCAAAACCCGTCCTTCAGTTGACAGGTTTGTTTGAAAAAGCAAGGTATGGCAATCAAAGGCTAAACCAACAGGATGAACAGGCGGCAGTGAATTGTTTCATAGCCATCCAGAACGCCTGCCGGCCAGATTTGGGAGGGGCGAGATGAAGTTTTTCTGGCGCGCTGTCTTTCTCCCCCTGGGGCTGCTGGTGCTGCTTGGTTTGGCATTTTGGAACCGGACATTTTTCATCACCTGCTTGATTGAGCCAATCGCCCGGATCTTCTGGTTAATCTACCGGACCTTGCTATCTGTTGACCAGGAGATCTATTGGGTGCTGCTGATTCTGTCAGCGCTGTCTCTGACCATTCATATGGTTCCAGATCGCACAGAACCTTCGATTCGCTCGGCTTATCAATATACAGTTCAAGAAAATGATCGGGTGGCCTATTGGGAGACCCTGCTGAAAGCTGCCCAAAAAAGCGAGAGGGATCAGTTGGCTCTGCGTCGCAATCTGGAAGCGCTGCAGCGATCGATCAATGCTCAAGATAGCGAAAACGATGATGAGAGGATCCTCATGCCGCCGTTCAAGATCGGGTTTCAACAAAGGATCCAGGTTGTGTGGAGGTCATTGGTATTACCCAGAATGAGTCGGCGAAAAGGGGCCCTCCAGGCAACAGAATTGGAAAAAAGTGTTGATGGCATCTTGAAATCTATGGAAACACGTTTGGAGATACATCATGATTGAACATGAAACAATGCCCATGACGGCTGAGGCCGTGGCTGAGCATGCGCAGCATATATTGATGGAAGTTGAGAAGGCTGTCACCGGAAAAAGAGAGATCCTCATCAAGATTTTGGCGGCTCTCCTATGCTCGGGAGGGAATGTGTTATTGGAAGATTTCCCCGGCCTCGCAAAAACGCTGATTGCCAACAGCTTTGCAACAGCCCTGGGATTGAATTTTAAACGTATTCAGTTCACACCCGACCTGCTGCCCGGCGACATCACCGGAGGATTCATCTTCGATAACCGCCAGAATTCATTTGTGCTGCGCAAAGGGCCGCTGTTTTCTAACATCGTGCTGGCGGACGAAATCAACCGGGCGTCTCCAAAAACGCAGTCCGCTTTGCTGGAAGCGATGCAGGAATTCCAGGTGTCTCTCGAAGGCGAGAGCCTGAAGCTGCCCGAACCATTCATTGTCATTGCTACGCAGAACCCGATTGAGTATGAAGGCACTTTCCCACTTCCCGAAGCGCAGCTAGACCGGTTTCTCATTCGAATTTCTATTGGCTACCCAAGCCTGGAAGAAGAACAGCAGATCCTGGCCCGGCGAAGTGAGAGAAAAGAGGACGCCTTCGCACTGCGCCCGGTGATCACACCGGAAATCTTTAAAGCCATGCGCCGTGCAGTGGAAAACATTTACGTCGATCCGGATGTCCAAAACTACATCTGCCGGCTGGTGGCAAAAACACGGCAGCATAAGCAAATCGAACTGGGCGCCAGCCCGCGTGGATCGTTGGCGCTGCTCAAATTATCGCGAGCCTGGGCAGCGATTCAGGGCCGAGAATATGTCCTCCCGGACGATGTTAAAACCTTCGCGCAGTGCGCGCTTAGTCACCGCATCATTCTCGATCCCAACCTTTGGGGTTCAAAGAAAACAGACCGGGATATCATCGATGAGGTAATCCGGGCTGTGCCTGTGCCAGTTGCGCCGACGAAATGAATCAGAAATTGCGGCTTGTTATCCTGATCATACTTGCGCTGTTCATCTCGGCCTTGATCAGCAGAAATGCTGCTCTGGCGTGGATGACCTTACCCTTCCTGTTTTATCTGGGCGCAGGTTTGCTGACCGCCCCGCAGGAGGTTTCCCTCAGCGCCTCCCGGACAGTCAGTCTTTTTCGCTGCGAAGCAGGCACCCCGGTCACCATGACTGTGACGATTGTCAATCATGGACCGGCGATCCCGAACCTGCGTGTCTGTGAATCCTTTCATCCGAAAATTCGCTTATCCAGCCGGTTTAAAGAACCGTGCGGCATATTGCCTGCCGGTGGTGAAATGAAAGGTGAATATATATTTCAGGCGCCTCGCGGGCAGTATTGCTGGGAGAATATCCGCGTGACGGTTAGCGATCCATTTGGATTATTTGATAAAACGATTGAACTGGCGGCTGAGGCTGAGCTGCTCGTTTTGCCTGGGCAAGTGCGGGTAAAACCACCCGAGTTTCATCCTCGCCACACAATCCGGGCTCCTGGCGCAAATCTTTCACGCCTGCCCGGCTCTGGAATCGATTTCTTTGGCGTGCGAGCATACTACCCCGGCGATCCTTTACGCTGGATCCACTGGCGGCTTTCCGCTCGCTACCCGAAGCAGCTTTTTAGCAAAGAATTCGAGCGAGAAGAAATGGCGGATATTTGCCTGATTCTGGATGGCGCCGCAGCAATGAATCTCAAAAATGAGACTCAGGAACTATTCGAGGTTTCGGTCGAGGCGGCCGCAGTTTTGGCTCAAGGCATCCTTCGGGCTGGAAATCGTCTCTCTATGCTGTTGCTGGGCAATCGAGTCGTCCGGGTTTTCCCAGGGACCGGGAAGCATCAATTAGCCCATATTCTGAATCAACTCGCTGCCTGCGAACCTGGAGAGAATGTCAATCTCAATATGCTTAAGTACCTGCCGGTAAAATTATTCCCCAGGCGCGCGTTGATCATTCTCGTTACCCCCTTGCGGATAAATGACACTCCGGCGATCGCCCGGCTGCTCGCCAGAGGGTATCAGGTGCTTATCGTCAGTCCAGATCCGGTGAAATTTACGAACCGGTGTCTGCGCCAATCACTGGCAGTCCGCGCTGCTGTGGTAGAACGCACGGCCCAGCTCTGGCATCTGCGAAAGTTGGGAGCGCGAGTGTTCGAATGGCCCGTAGACCAGCCGCAGTCCACTGAACGCGAGAAGCGCATTCAACATTTGGAGGAAAGATGAAGCATGATGCTCAGCGGGCGCTCAAATCGCCCGTCCAAAGCTGGTTTTCGTCCGCGTTTCTGCTCCTGCTCGTTGGCGGAGCAGCAGGTGGCGTGTTGTCAGGCGTTTCTCCGGCGATGATGATTGCCGGGGCTGCGCTGGCGTTGATTTTATGGGAAGCAGCGCAGCAGATTTTAAACCGGCGAAGAGGCGCCGTTTTGCTCCCTCTCAAAGAGCACCGATGGTCGCATTTTAAAGTCTTGAGTATTTCGGTAGGATCAGGCCTGCTGCTTGCTGAAGTGGGCCTCCTGGTTCACTTTCCCCTTCCTTTTGGGAGTGTAATCCTGGCAGTATTGCTGATTCAATTTAGCCTTTACCGTTTCTGTCGCCTGGTTATCAACTGAAAATTCTCAACCGCCTGTTCTTCCACTTGCCAATACAGCGCCGGCCGTGCAGTCATCATTCCGCGTCATCGAGAAAGGATGTTTGACGGGAAACCAGCGTCCGGCTCAACGAACCTGAGCCGGACGCATCATTTGTATATAGGGGAGGGGGATCTCTGGCGTCCTGGATCGGGTGTTACGGCTGCCGCCATGCCGCCGTAAAGGGGATGTAGCACGTCCACGCATTCACCATCAGGTCGTAGCGGGCAGGCGCACCGGCGGCGAAGTGCTCATCACCGGAGTAGACTGCCAGCAGCGTGTGCTTGCCGGGGGAAAGCGGCGGGATTGTGAAGGTGACCGCACCGTTGACCAGCGATTGAGCAGCGAGCGCCGGGTGCGAAGTGGCTGCCTCGTAGAGCGTTACCTGGCCGGTGGGCACGCCGCTGCCGGGAGCAGCGGCGCTGACCGTCACGGTGACGGTCAGCGGGCTGCCGGATGACGCGGGGTTGGCTGATGAGGAGATGGCGATTGTTGCGGCGGCCTGTATCACCTCCAGTGTAAGCGCACCGCTGGCCGGGATGTTGTATGTATCTCCGCTGTATTCGCCGGTAATGGCGTGCGCTCCGACCGCTTCGGGCGTAATCGTGCAGGTTGCTTTACCACCCACCAGTTCGATATCCTGGCAGCCAGCCAGCGGCGCGCCGTCTTCCGCGATGAACGAGACCATCCCACCTGGATCCTGCCCGATCACCTCGGCTGTCAGGGTCACGGGCTGGCCCCAGACGGAAGGATTAGCCGAGGAAGTCAGCTCGACTCGCGTATCTGCTTTGAGGTTGGTCAGGTGGAAGCTCACCGGTGGAGCTGCACCGGCGGTGTCCGCGGTTATCAGGTAAGCACCGGGGATCTCGTTAGCAGTCAGGGCCAGTGAGGCTGCGCCCTGATCAATCGCCACTTCGCTCAACGCAGGGGCTGCGCTGGCGCCGGTGGCAGGCGCGCTGAAAGTGACGGCACCGCCGTCCACAGGTTCGTTGTGTTCGCTGCTCACACGCACGCCTAGCGGCGTTGGAAAGGGGGTGTTGATGGTTGCGCTTTGACCATCGCCGCTCGTTTTCGCCAGTATGAACCCGCGTGATTCGTACGCGCCGATGTCGCAGTGGGCTCCGTGCCGGCTGACGCCGCGTTGGTCGGTGGGTAAACAGAAGTTGTCGTTCCCGGCGTCGATGGCCGGTGAACCGGGCAGGAGCGGGATCGTCTGGGTGACGCCGCCCCAATCCCCGAGCGTGCCCAGGAGCGGGTTGTCATTCAGGACGCTAGAGCACCAGATGCCCAATGGACAGCCACCCTGTATAATGCTGTTGGTGATCTCAACTGTGCCGCTGGCCCTGTAAATTTGTGGTCCGGCCGACGCCATGTTGCCCCAGAAAATGGTGTTGTGGATCGTGGAATCGCTGTTGCTTTCGTTGATCATCCCGCCGCCATAGTAGTCGGTGGTGTTGCCGCTGAAGGTGACGTTCGTCAGCGTCGGGCTGCTGCTCTCGGAGTTGTACATTCCGCCTCCTAAGAGTCTGGCATAGTTGCCGCTGAAGGTGACATTCGCCAGCGTCGGGCTGCTGCTGTCGATGTTGGCCATCCCGCCGCCGTACTTGGCCGAGTTGCTATTGAACGTGACGCCCGTCAGTACTGGGCTGCTGCTGTCGATGTTGGCCATCCCGCCGCCGCGGGTGCTGGCGGTGTTGCCGCTGAAGGTGACGTTCGTCAGCTCGGGGCTGCTGTTGGTGTTGTACATCCCGCCGCCGTAGTAGTAGGAGGTGTTGCCGCTGAAGGTAACATTCGTCAGCTCGGGGCTGCTGTTGGTGTTGTACATCCCGCCGCCGTCGTAGTAGGTGGTGTTGCTGCTGAAGGTAACATTCGTCAGCTTCGGGCTGCTGCCGTTAGCGTTGTACATGCCGCCGCCATAGTGATTGGCAAAGTTGTCTCTGAAGGTGACGTTAGTAATCGTTGGGCTGCCGTTCTCGTTGAGCATCCCCCCACCCTGGTTTCCCGTGTATCCGCCCGTGACGGTAAAGCCATCCAGCACCGCCGTGCCGTCAGTTCCGCTGCCCGTGACGACGTGGTACACGTTGTCGGTGACATTGCTCGCTGCGCCGATATTGCCGCTCAGGACGGTCACGTTCGCGACCCAATCGCGGTCTTCGAACTTCTCCTCCTCGCCATCGAAGCCG
>Ga0134094_1002157_pt1 | contig 17384 bp, 16 predicted proteins | sample 5_1taG_FD_94458 | JGI IMG/M metagenome (GOLD analysis project Ga0134094, IMG submission 94458) | Switchgrass degrading microbial communities from high solid loading bioreactors in New Hampshire, USA - 5_19_20_110_A1 metaG | ecosystem: Engineered > Bioreactor > Semi-continuous > Anaerobic >... | reverse complement strand
CCGCCGACGCCCACGCCGATACCAACAGCAACGCCCACGCCGACCCCGTTCACGCAGGCGAATCTGGTCGCGGGGATCGTGGTCTTCGATCCGCCGACGCCCACCTGCGCAGAGACGTTCATCGTGGGGGTTGATGTGGCGAACCTCGGCTCGGAGCAGACCTTCGCGCCGGGCATCGTCGAGGTGAGGGACACGCGCGCCGCCGACAACACCGTCCAGCAGACGGCGATCGGCGGGTTCCCGCCGCTGCTGCCCGGCCAGACAACGCGCGTCAACATCCCGCTGACGATCACGACGTGGTACAACGAGGTCCACCGCCTGATCATCACGGTCGACGCGAGCAACACGATCCCCGAGTCGAACGAGCAGGACAACACGCGGGTGATCGACTACGTGCTGCAAAAGGGCGCGTGCCCCTAGCGGGGTGATCGGACAACCGCACTAAAGCAGCAAAAAAACAGCCACGAGCGGCCAGACTTGCTCGTGGCTGTCTTGCTTTTCTGGCTGCGCGGTGCTATCCGCCGCTGCTCGCCCGCACGACAAGCTGCGGCTTGATCAGAACCTGCTTCGTTTCCGGCGGCGGGCCGTGCAAAATGTCGAGCAGCATCTCCATCAACCGCTTGCCGATCGTCTCAAGCGGCTGGTGGACCGACGTCAGCGGCGGGGTGATGTGCTCCGCCGCGGGGATGTCGTCGAAGCCGGTCACGGCCACCTCGCGCCCCACCTCGATCCCGAGGTCGTGCAGGTGCCGGATCACGCCGAACGCGATCACGTCGCTGACGCAGGCGATCGCCGTAGGCCGCTCGGACGCGGGCAGCACCATCAATTGCCGCGCTGCCTCGTAGCCGTGCGCGGGGGTGTTCTCCGACTCGACCAGCCAGCGCTCGTCCAACGGCAGGCCCAGCGCGCGCACCGTTTCGCGATAGCCCTGCGCGCGGTAGCTGCCTGCCAGCGACAGCGACGGCCAGCGGATGAACGCGATCCGCTCGTGCCCACGCGCCGCGAGGTGCTCGATCACCTGTCGCATGCCGTCCGCGCCGTCCACGTCGATGTACGAGAAATCCCAGCTATCGTTCGCGCGCCCGAACGACACAAACGGGATGTTCAGCTCCAGCAGGCGGCGGATGCGCGCGTCGTCCACGTCCGTATTCGCCAGGATGAACCCGTCCACCCGTTGCATCTGGGCAAGCTCGATGTACGACGCCACCGGATCGCGCGGGTCCGCGATGAACGTCAGGATGTGATAGCCCGCCGCCTCGGCCGCCTCGGACATGTTGTAGAGGAACTGCTGCATGATTGGCGTCCACTCGCCCGGGCGCTCGGTGTGCCAGGCATAGCCGATGATGCGACTTTCGCCGCTGCGAAGGTTTTGCGCGGTGATGCTCGGCCGGTAATTAAGCTGGCGCGCCGCTTCCAGCACGCGCTGGCGCGTGGCCTCGCTCACCCGGCCAGAGTTGTTAAGCACGTAAGAGACGGTAGCAGACGTTACCCCCGCCTTGCGCGCGACATCTTTGATCGTCGCCATCGGAGTCCCGCAGTGGAGTCAAACAGCAGAAGTCAGACCGGCGGAACGGTAGTTCCACCGGCAAATGTACGATACCGGCTGTGTTCCAAGCTGTCAAGCGACCGCCAGGACCGGCTCACGGCGCAGCGCGGCGCTGCGCGTAGTAGGCTGTAAGCCGGTCGAGCACGGCGGCGTTTGCGAACGCCGCGAAGACGCCGAACGTCAGCACCAGCCAGGCAGCGATCAGCGCGGTGCTGATCACTGCCAGCAGCGCGAGGACGGCCAGCAGCGTAAGCGTCATCAGCGGATTGCGCAGCACCATGATCGCGGCGTTGCGCGTCGCGCCCCAGACGCTCGGCTCGGCCATTTCGTAGTAGATCGGCCACGTGAAAAGCAGCACCCCCAGCCAGACGACGCCCGCCAGAATCCAGACGGTCATCAGACCGGTGACGAGCAGCCCATCCTGGCGCGAGTAGGCGATCACGTTGCTAAAGTTGACGTATCCAAACAGCGCGCATCCCAGCCCCCAGGGCAGCGCGCGCCAGATTTGCTGCTTGAAAGTCTGCCAGAAGGCGCTCAGATCCGCTTCGGATGGATCGGTGTACGCCAGATAGCCGACACGGCATAGCGCGCTCCACGCTGCGGGGATGGTCACGACGGGCAGGCACAGCACCACAAACGCCAGGTTCGCCCAGACGTAGGCGTAGCCGTTCCAGCGCAGGTTCCCCAGCGCCCGCCACGACACGCGCAGCCCGTCGATCATCGTCCCCGCCTTCGCCTTGCGCCTAGCCCTTCAGACCGCTGTAGCTGATACCTTCCACAAAATATCGCTGGAAGTAGAAGAAGATCAGCGCCAGCGGCAGCGTCGTCAGCACCGACCCGGCCAGGAATGCGTGCCAGCGCAGCCCTTCGCCATACGCGCCGCGCAGGAACGCCAGCCCGACCGGCAGCGTCCACAGGTCGTTATTGCCGGAAAGGATGATCAGCGGCATCAGAAATTCGTTCCACGCGCCCTGGAAGCTGAAGATCGCGAGCGCCGTCAGAGCGGGCGTCGCCATCGGCAGGACCACGCGCAGGAACATCGTGAAGCGGCTGGCGCCGTCCACCATCGCCGCCTCTTCGATCTCACTTGGCACGGACTCGAAGAACTGCTTCATCAGGAAGACGCCGAACGCGTCCGCCGCCAGTGGCAGGATCAGCCCCTGATACGTGTTCAGAATTCCAAACTGCTTCAGGATGATGAAGCGCGGGATCAGCAGCACGACGGCCGGAACCATCATCGTGCCCAGGATGATGAAGAAAAACACCCTGCTTCCCGGAAACTTGATCCTTGCCAGCGCATACCCCGCCAACGAGTCGATCGCCAGCCGCAAGATCGTGATCGACACCGCGAAAAACGCCGTGTTGACAAACCAGCGCGGAAGTCTTGCGTCAAAAATCTCCTCGTAGCCCTGGAGCGTGGGGTTGAAGGTCACCTCGTTCGCCACCTCGCGCGCCGGAAGCGGCTGACCTTCCTCATTGACGCAGGTCGTCGTAGTCGTCGATGGAATCAGCGCGGCCGGGAACCGCTGCACCGCGGGAAGGCACTTAAACGAGTTCGCCACGGTGAAGACAAACGGCAGAATCTCGATCGCCGCGAAGATGATCAGCACGGCCCACCCAAGCACGACCAGCGCCGTCCGGAAAGGCGAGCGGCGTTGCATGGAACCGGCGGTCGTGACAGATTGCGTCTCGACTGCAGTGGTCATGGCTCTCTCTCCACCGCTATACGTCCGCGCGCTCGCGCACGATGGCCCGCTGCAAGATGCTGAGCGTGAAGATGATGACGAACAGCACCATCGCGGTTGCCGCGGCCAGCCCCATCGCCGAGCGGTCGAACCCGTTCTGGAACACCATGTAGGCGACGGTCAGCGTGGTCTTGGCCGGTCCACCGCTCGAGATGACGTACACCTGGTCGAAGACCTGGAACGTGCCGATCAGCCCAAGCGTGACGACGAAGAAGATGGTCGGCCGTAGCAACGGCACGGTGATGCGCCGGAAGACCTGCCACGCGTTAGCGCCGTCGATAGCGGCCGCCTCGTAAACGTGCCCTGGAATATCTTGCAGCGCGGCCAGGAAGATGACCATCATCGTCCCGATCGTCGTCCAGATATTCAGGATCATGATCGTCAGTAGCGTGATGCTCGGCCCGCTAATCCACTCCCAGCCGGTCAGGCCGAGCGTCCGCTTGCCCGCCCAGGCGCCCGCCGTCTCTCGCGTGATGCCGAACGGCTCCAGGATCATATGTATCAGGCCGGTCGGGTCATTCAGCCAGTTGACATAGTTTCCAGCGTAGCTCGGGATGAGCCCGGCGATCGCCTGGTTCACCAGGCCGCCGCGCGAGAACATAAACATGAAAATCAGCGAGATCACGACGGATGACGTGATCGACGGAAAGTAAAACGCAGTCCGGAAAAAACCTTTCGCTTTGAGCCAACGCTGGTTCACGATCGCCGCCAGCACCAGCGCGATCACTGTCTGCGTCGGCACGACGCCCAGCACGTAATAAACCGTATTCTTGAGCGCGATGAAAAAGTCTCGCTGGCGAATCGCGGCGGCTACTTCGCGACCGTCTTCGATGTGATAGCCGCGCAGCAGATCGCTGTAGTTCGCCGTCCCAACATAGTTGAACGCGCCCTCTTCCAGCACCGGCGTGATGCCATTCCAGTCTGTGAAACTGATATACAGGGCAGCGCCAATCGGGATGATCAGAAAAACCAGGAAGATAATCAACGCCGGGGTCATGAAGCCGAGGCCCGCCAACGCTTCCTGGCGGCGCCTGGCGGCCATCGTCATCACGCCCGGTTGTCTGGCAGGAGCAACAGTCGCCATAGCGCAGTCCTTTCGCCCAGGGGCTTGAACTGCGCTCCCCGCTCTGTGGGGCGGGGAGCGCAGGCAGAACTACGGGAACGAGCTGGCTAGCGAGCGAGCACTTCCTCGGCCGCCGCCGCCGTCTCGAAGATCACGTCATCGGCCGTAGCCTGTCCTTCGTAGGCAAGCTGCAAGCCGGAGTTAAGCGTGTCGAGCACGTCCCCAAAACCAACGGGGAAGGACCACGGCTTCGCGTGCTCAGCGGCGTCCACAAACGCCTGAGCCTGCTCACCGCGCGCGGCAAGCCAGGTTTCCGCCAGGGCGATGCGCGGCGGCATCGGGCCAAAGCCCGCCTCAGCCACCAGGCGGCCGCCCTCTTCGCCGGTCAGGAAGTTGACGAGCTGCCAAGCAGCTTCCTGGTTTTCGCTGCCCGCCGCAACGGCAAAGCAGACCGTGAAGACCAGCGTGCCCTCGCCGCCATCAGGATGGCCGGGCAGTTGGACCGCGCCCCAGTTAATTTCGGGGAACTGGTCAGCGAGCGGCTGCATGATCCAGTTACCCTCGATGGTCATCGCCGCACGCCCCATGCCGAACGCTTCACCGGCCCAGCCGGCATCCACGTCGCTGGCCGTGCCCGCGAAGCCATCCTGCACCAGCCCAACATAGAAGTCGAACGCCTCGCGCGCTTCCTCGCTGTCCAGCGTAACTTCGGTCCAGTCCTCGTTCAGCACGGAGCCGCCCGCCTGATACAGGAAGGGCAGCCAGCGCGCCGCCTCAGGGTTCGTCACCAGGCCGAGAACCTGCTCGCCCTCTTCATTGGTGGTGGTCAGCGCTTCCGCTGCGGCCCGCAGATCGTCCCAGGTCCAGTCATCGGTCGGATATTCCAGACCCGCAGCGTCGAACATATCCCGGTTGTAGATCAGGGTCAGCGTCGAGAAGTCCTTCGGCGGGCAGACGAACTCGCCGTTGTAGGTGAACACGTTCCGCAGCGACTCGTAGATGCCCTCAGGATCCTCGATCTTGTCGCCGCCGATGTCCACCACGCCCGCTTCGACCATGTCAGCCAGGCGCGAGCTGTCGATGTAGAACACATCCGGCGGATCGCCGCTGGCGATAGTGGTCTGGAGCGTCGTGTCGTAGTCAGGGACGAGGTTCACTTCAACCGTGATGCCGGGATTGGCTTCCTCGAAGGCGGCGATCTGCTGGGCAAGCGCCTCGTCTTCCGCCTGTGACGACGACCAACCCATCAGGGTGAGCGACGTCTCCTGGCGTGCCAGCGCCGCGCCCGCGCCACTGAGGACGAGCGCCGCCAGCACAACAAGCGTCAATACATGAACCTTACGCATGGGTCATCTCCTAATTACACACAAAAACCCGCGACTGAAAACCCTATTTACTCGGACCATCACGCTCGATCGATACGCACATCACCTCCTTCGATTGTAAAGGTGTAGCGCTCGCCCTGGTAGCGAATGGAGAAGCGCAGCCGCTTCCAGCCAGGCGGCAGATGGGGATCGAGCGCAGGGCCATTCTCGGTCAGGTGCAGCCCGGCGAAGCCAAAGGCCATCGCCTGCCACAGCCCGCCGCAAGCCGCTCCATGAATACCGTCCCGCGCGTTGCCCTTGTTGTCTCGCAGGTCAATCGACGCGGCGTGCTCGAACAGGTCGCGCGCCAGGTCCACCAGCCCCAGACGGGCCGCGACCCACGCATGAGCGCCCGGACTGAGCGACGACCCATGATCGCACATTGGGTAATACATATCCCAGTTGCGGCGCAGCGCGGCCTTGTCGCCCAACTGCTCGCCGAGCAACGCGATCAGCATGACCACGTCCGCCTGCTTGATGATGCGGAGCTTTTGCGTCGGCTCGTGCCCGAAAACGCTTTGCAGGCTGGCGACACGCGGCTCGAACGCCAGCACGTCCACTGGCGTGAGATCGAAGAAGTTGTCGAACTGGATGTAGACCTGGCGTTCCTCGTCGAAGGGGATGTACAGGCGGTCGATCACGGTCTGCCAGTGATCAAACGCCTTGTCATCCAGGCTCAGCGACGCGGCAAGCTCCTGCGCCTTGGCGGGATGCCGATCGCGCAGCCACGCCCAGACCTGCTGCGCGGTTTCGAGGTGCCAGCGCGCCATGCGGTTCGTGAAGGCGTTGTTGTTCACGTCTTCGTGATATTCGTCCGGGCCGATGACGTGGTTAATCTCGTAGCGCCCGGCTTTGTCGTTCCACTCCACGCGCGACGCCCAGAACCGCGCCCCGTCCAGCACGATCTCCGCGCCGTAATCGCGCATGAACGCTTCGTCGCCGGTCCACCGCCAGTACTGCATAATCGCGTACGCGATGTCGCTGGTGACGTGTTGTTCCAGCTCGCCGGTCCAGATGCGGATGCGCTTTCCTTCGGCATCAGGATTCGACCACTTGGGCGTGACCTCGCTGCCGGTGTCGGCGCTCTCCCAGGGGAACATCGCGCCTTCGTAGCCGTTTTCGCGCGCCTTCGCCCGCGCGCCGGCCAGCCGGTGATAGCGGTACATCAGCAGGTTGCGCGAAAGCTGCGGCTGCGTCAGCGTCAGCGGGGGAACCATGAACAGCTCTGTATCCCAGAAGACGTGCCCGCGATAGCCCGCCCCGCTGAGCGTCTTCGCGCCGATGCTTACGTCGTCGTCATGCTGCGGCGCGGCGATCAGCACGTGGTACATCGAGAAGCGCAATGCCAGCTCAAGGAACTCGTCGCCCTCAAGCACCACGTCGGACTCTTCCCACCGGCGCGACCAGTGCGCTAAATGCGCTTCATACAGCGCGTCATATCCAGCGCGGCGGGCGCGATCGAGCGCGTTCTGCGCCTCGGCTAGCGGATCGGCGCTGTCCCGGCTGGTGTAGACGGTCACCAGCTTCGCCACGCGGAACTGCTGCCCGGTTTCGAGCGACGCCGACAGCTCAACCAGCGGGTGCGGCGAGTTGGCTTCGACGATGGGCGTAGCGTTCAGGTCGCTGACCAGCGCGGCGGACATCGCCAGCCCATAGCCGCTCTGCGTGGTCTCGCTATAGGCCCACACGTTATCCGGCGCAAGGCTGCCCGTTTCCCAGGGCTTCCAGTGGTTGAACCCGCTCGGCAGGGTGACGCGCGTTTCGATCCCGCCGCGCACGCGCACATCCGGCGCGCCCTTCAGCACCGTCACTGTGACGCGCAACGCCAGCACGTGCTGGTCCGCGCTGCTGGCGAAGCGCTCGAATTCCAGGCGCACGACATCCCCGGCAGGAGACTCCCACAGCACGCGCCGCGTCAGAGTCGCCGTAGCAGGGTCGAGCCACCGCTCATAGCCGAGCACGCGACCGCTGTCCAGGGTGAAGCGGTGCCCGTCGAACTCAAGCGACAGCCCCAGCCAGTGCGGCGCAGGCGCGAGGTCCGGGCTAAGGTCGCCCTCGATGCTGTTGAACAGTCCGTGAATGCGTGTGGAGTCGAAATAGGGGTGGCTCTCCTGCTCCTCGAACATGCCGCGCACCCCGGCGTATCCGTTACCGACGGTGAAGAGTGTTTCGTATTGAAGCGCCTGTTCGGGGCAGGTCAGGATTTCGCGAACGACAGAACGAGAACTCATCAGGTCCTCTCAAGCGGCCGCGAGGCCATTACACATGAAGTATTAACGGCACCAAGTTTGTTTGCACGACAGCATATTTACATGCACACTTGATCACACTATAGCTTAATCGATTAAGCGTGTCAAGAATCTGGTATGCTTTCGCTGCGCGACTCGGCTCACTCCATCTGCTCGACCGCCGCCCACGCTGCGATCAGCGACACTTCGGCCGCTGCGTCGAACAGATACACCGGAGAGATGCGCCTGTTCGTGGACATCGGCTCGGAAGACGGGCTGATGCCCGGCGTGTACGATCTGTTCGGCGCGCTGCTCAGCCAGACCACCCCGATCGCCGAGCTCCAGGCGCACGTCTGGCCGGGCGGGCACCAGTGGCGCTATTGGTCCACGCACGCCGCCGACTACCTGCGCTTCTACGCCGGGAATTAGCCACCAACCGCAGCCGGGCGCGCGGCTGCGGTTTTCTTATTGCTTGACATATCGACAGACATCGATACAATCTCGATTATGAACACGGATCCGGTTCTTTTTGCCAAAGCGCTCGCGGACGACACGCGCCAGGAGATCATGAAGCACCTGTGCTGCGTGTGGTTGAGCGTCAGCGACGTGGTGGATCGGCTGGGCGGGCGCGTCAACCAACCGACCGTCAGCCACCACCTCAAGAAGCTGGAAGAGGCGAACCTGGTGCTCGTCCGGCAGGATGGGCGCAACCGCTTCTACACGCTCAACCAGGAGCAGCTTACTGTCTGCTGCGGCACGCTGATCCGCGCCTTCGCGCCCGACTATGCGCCGCAAGTGATCCTGCCCGACGAGATCGAAATGCGCAGCGCGAAATAGGCAGAGCCAGGCAGAAAGCGGGCACTCGCTCTTTTTTTCGGGAAATGTATCGACGCCTATCGATACATCAGGAGAGGATAGCTATGACGACGCAAGAACCCAACGTGACGTTCAGCGAAAACACCGACGACGCGATTCACCGTGCCGTGCGCGAGCGCTACGCGGCGATCGCGTCTGGCTCGACAAGTTGCTGCGGCGGCTCGGACTCCGACGCCTGCTGTGATAGCCAGCGCAGCCTGTATGACCCCGAGCTGCTTGCTGACCTGCCGGTCGACGTCACCGGGCTGTCGCTCGGTTGCGGCGACCCGGTCAGCATCGCCAGCCTGAACCCAGGCGAAACCGTACTCGACCTGGGCAGCGGTGGCGGGATCGACTGCTTCCTGGCGGCGCGGCAGGTTGGCGAAAGCGGCTATGTAATCGGCGTGGATATGACGCCCGAGATGATCGCGAAAGCCAACGCCAGCAAATCGCGCATGGGCGTCACGAACGTCGAGTTCCGCCAGGGGCAGATCGAGGCGCTGCCGGTTGACAACAACAGCGTCGACGTCATCCTCTCCAACTGCGTGATCAACCTCGCGCCGGATAAAGCGGCCGTGTTCCGCGAGGCGTTCCGCGTGCTGAAACCGGGCGGCCGCCTGGCTGTCAGCGATATCGTCACGGAAGGGCTGCTGCCTCAGCAAGTCATCGACCTGAACGCGTGGTCCGCCTGCGTGGCCGGAGCAATCAACGTCAACCACTATCTCGACCTGCTGCGTGAAGCCGGGTTTGAGGATGTCCGCGCGGTCGACAAGGCCAGTGCGGCAGAAATTACCGGCATTTCGGAGCAGGCGCGGCTGATCAGCGCGCGGATCACGGCGCGCAAGCCGCTCTCTGCCTATGCGCCCCGTTAAGCAAACGAAAACCAGCGACGAGTCGAGTAACTTGCCGCCGGTTTGTATTTCGAGGCGTGACGGCCCCGCACGCGATCGCTATAATCGGGCCGGATTAGTCACCGCACTCCCGGAGAGAGAGCAGGCATGTTAAGCGAAGTAACGCTGGCAACCCCGCGCGGCGAAGCGCTAGTCGACATTACGCCGCAGGTGAACGAGATCGTGCGCGCGTCGGGCGTCGAGGCGGGCATCTGTGTGCTGGTCGTGCCGCACACCACCGCCGCGATCACGTTGAACTCCGCGCTGGACGAAGCCACCGCGACCGACATCCTCACCGATTTGCAGCGCCTTGTGCCGAAGCGGGTTGACTTCGCGCACCAGTACGACACGCCTGCCGACGCTGCCGGGCACATCAAGGCCGCACTGATCGGTCACAGCATCACGCTGATCGTGGCGGACGGCGCGCTGGCGCTGGGCAGCTCGCAGAGCATCCTTTTCTGCGAGTTCGACGGGCCGCGCCAGCGCCGCGTGCAGGTCAAACTTCTGCCGGGCTGATTCGCGCCCGGCGATCATTCACCGGCCCGCCTCGCCCCCTGATCAGACGTCACTTCGAGCGCGATCCGCTGCGCGCGCGCCAGATCGTCTGCTGCGATCACAACCTGTCCGCGCATGGTGATGTATACGGCGCTGATATTGATCCCCTCAGCGCCGAGCGCGCGCGTCAGTCGCGCCAGCGAGCCGGGTTGATCGACCAAGTTGACGAGCAGCACCTCGCGGACGGTGTACTCAACGCCTGCGTCGCGCAGGGCATTGACCGTCGCGTCATTGTGGTTGGTGATCATCTGCACGACGCCCTGCTGGCCGGGGCACGGCACCGCATGAATCGCCATGAGATTGATCCCATTCTGAGCCAGCGTTTCGGTCAGGTCCGCCAGCGCGCCCGGACGATCCTCAATCAATACGGTAAACTCGGTTGCCATGAGGCCCTCCCTCACTCGCCCAGCGCCGCGCGCCTCGCTCTCCGGGCCGGTCGATATGTATCGATCTTTACTAGCTGGCGAGCACTTCCGCCTCGCGCTCGCGGAAGTAGCGCACAGTCTGCATCACCATCGCGTCAAGCGCTTCCTTGTCTGGCTTGCCGTACATCGCGGGATACGGGTCGCCGCCCGGTCCGAGCGGCTCTGCCGTGACATACTTCCCCTCGGTGTTAAAGCCGATCACGTACAGCGCGCGGATCACCGTGTCCACGTCCAGCGAGCCAAGCCCCAGCGCACGCCGGTTGCTGTCCGCCAGATGGACGTTGATCAGTCGGTCGCCCGCTTGGAGGATCGCCGCGCCGATGTGCTCTTCCTCGACCTGCATGTGGTACACGTCGCCGGTGATATGCTGTATGCCGGGGTGATCGATCGCCTCGATCCAGGCGCAGGCGTCCGCGACGGTGTGCAGCAGGCTCACTTCAGCCGAGCGCACAGGCTCGACCGCACCGCGCACGCCGTATTCGGTGAAAAGGTCCGCCACCACGCGGATCGCTTCGACGCTGCGCTCGAACTCCGTGTCGTCGTAAGGGGTCGGGCGGCCAACCGCACCGGGGATCACCAGCAAGTAGCTTCCACCGACCGCCGCCGTGAACGCGATCTCGCGCTTGAGATACTCGATCGCCGTCACACGATGAATCCAGCGGTTGCTGGCCAGCTCGCTGTCCGGCGAGTACATCCCGCACACACCTGCCACCTTGATGCCGTGATCGCCCAGAATACGCAGCGTCTCGTCTACCTTGTAGCCGAGGTCCGGCCCATAGTGATTGCCCGCCAGCTCGATGTACTCGATTCCGGCACGCTCCAGCCGCGCCGCAGACTCTTCTAACGGCTCCAGCCCAAACCCCCAGTTGCTCCACGAGAACGCCAGTCGCCGCTCCAGCCGTTCGGGGTGATTACGCTTCAGTTCGTCAAATGCGGCGCGGATCTGTTCGTTCTTCAACTCAAAATTCTGTTTCTTCATGCCTAACTCCATTCAGGGAAGGAACACACTCTATATCCGGGCTGCGAACGGCAATGCGAGGAACGACGTGCACACCGGTTTGATCGAATTGTATGCCGACCGTTTCACCTACGTCAACCGGACCGGCGGCCCGTTTGGCGCGCGGCGGGGGGTGACGGTGTGAAAACGGTATGGATGGCGCATTGATTCTGACAGACCGTTGTGATCTGTGGGAGACAAGGAGCCGGGGCATGCGTATGAAACTGCTGATACTTCTGTTGGTGACGGCGTTGATCTGGCTTAGCGTGCCCGCGCAGGTGTCGCAGGCGCAGAACGGGTACCCGCTCGACCTGTGCCGCCGCGCGGGATTTTCGACCGAGGAAGACTTTATGATGCGCGAGGGCGAAGCGTATGACGGCAATCCCTACGTCTCGGATGGCGACGTGCTCAGCCCGAGCGGTCAGGTCTGCGCGCGGAACCGCGACCTGCTGGCGGCCTTCGACGTGCGCGAAGACCTGGGGCTGGATGCGCTCGACATTCTCAGCGTCGAGGAACGGCTGATCGCGTTCTCGACTGAGCTGGATAGCCCGCGCGACGTCTTCTCCGATGGCGACCTGCTGATCACCAACGGCGCGATCATCCCGAACGAGGCGCTGTTGTTCCGCTTCGACATCCCGATCGGCCTGGGGCTGGACGGCGTGCATTTCATCGGCAGCGAAGACGCGATCCGGCGCTTTGTCGAGGTGGCGGGTGGCACCGCGCCCGACGACTGGCTCAACGGGCGACTGCAAGAGATTCTGACCGAGCTGGAGATGGACATCTGGTTCTCGGTTGAGGGAACGTGGTGGCGCACGGAGCGCCAGCGCCCGATCCTGGATGGTGACGTGCTCTCCGCACGCAACGGCGGGCAGGTGTTGTGGCAGGAAGTCCTGCTCGATCCGCCAATCCCTGCCGGGCTGATCGATCGCGGCGTGGACTTCGGGCTGGATGCGCTGGCGGGACCGCGCGAGCCGGACCGCGCCCGGCTGCTGTTCTCGACCGAGATCCTTTACCGGGGCGAAACCAGCTTCACTGATGGAGATGTGCTGTCGGTCGGCGGCGGGCTGGTTCGCACCAACACCGATTTGATCCAGGCGTTCGCCCCGGCGGCGGACTTCCTGGGGCTGGATGCGCTGTCGCTGCGCATGGAACCGCCGGTCGAGGTGTGCTGCGTCGAGTTTGAGGAGCAGACGCCCGGCACGGAGTACGTCGTGGGCGATACGTTCACCGACGCGGGCGTGCCGATCACCGTCGAGGAGTTCACGTGGAGTAATGGGACCACCACCAGCGCGGGCATGGCGGTCATCGACACCAACAACCTCGCAGGCAGCATCGGCAACGACATCAACGCCAACAACGTCAATCTGTCGTTCGACTTCCCCAACACACCCGCCGGGCTGACGCTCTGGTTCGGGGAGTACGGCGGCAATCTCAACATCCGCATCAATGGAGAGTTCCAGAACTTCAACGATTTTGCAGACATCGACGGTACGACGATCGGCGGCGTGCAAGTGGCGGTCGCACAACTCACGCCGGAGCGCGGCGTCCTGGCGCTCTCCGGCCCAATTGACGACTTCGCCATCGGCGGGCAGGAGCTGTGGATCGACACCATCTGCCCAACCGATGCCTGATCGTCCCGTACCGCTTCAAGGGGGTGGGCAGCGCGGGCCGGAAACGAACCCCGGCCCGCGCCGTGTCTCACGCCGGAGTCAACGCCACTGCTCGAGCCGCTTCAGGATCGCGCGCTGGACGTCCTCGCCCTCGGCGCCGATCCACAGGAAGATCCCGCGCGGCTCGACCGCTTCCATAAACGGCTCTAGCTCGTCAACCTGCAGATCCACGATCACGCCCTTGCCTGCCGCCTGGATCCGCTTGATCAGCGGGACCCACTGCATAATCGGGCGCGACAGCCCCATCTCCTGCACCCACTGGATCGCGTGAATCTCCGGCTCGGCCAGGATCACGTCGAGGTGACGCGCCACACCGCGCCCGTCCACGTGATAGACGTTATGCGTCATCGGGCGGACCTCGCGGCGCATCGCGGGCAGGCTGAACTCGACAAAGTGCTCAGTCGAGATCATCGCGGAGAAGTCGCAGCTTGGCACGTGGAACTTGCCCCACACCGGGATGCCCATCCAGCAGACCGACGGCAGCCCTGCGTCTTGCAAAATCGCGTGAAAGCGGTCGTAAATGGTGTGAAAATCCGCCACCGCGATCTCGATCAACTGCCGCGCCTGCTCCGGTGCGTCGTACAGATCCATGCACAACTGCTCGGACCCGCGCCACGCCATCGCGCAATCCACGCTCGGATGCAGATCGGTGAATCCGGTCAGAAACTTGCCCGCGCCGCGTCCGATCGCGCAGCGCATCAGATCCTCGATGGTGCGAAAGTAGACGTTATCGAAGTCCAGCTTCAGGCGCTGCATGTCGTCCCACTCGCGCACGATGGGACGGGACCACGACGTCACCTCGCCAAATTCCAGCTCCGCCCCGTAGAACGCTGCGTAGACGTCCGGCCCGAGGTTCGGCTCGAAGACGGGGAACGTCTCGCCCAGGTAGCGTTTGCCCTCGACCGAGCGTGCGAACTCGTCCACGCGCCGCTCGACGTCCATCCAGCGGACGCGCTGTTCCTCGGGCGAGCGCTTGCCCTCGGTTTCGCCGAGGTTGAACGCAGCGTTGTGCGCCATGAAGCGCACTGGCGGGCGGTCGAGGATCTCGCCTGCGAACCACGCTTCGATCCGCCGCATGGCCTGTTCAAAATCAGGCTTCGTTTCAAGTTCGAGCATAAGAAGTGTCCTGTGTGCTAAAGGAAACTGTTTCGCACAAAGTTTTTCGCGTGCTGGCTGTATTGTATGACAAAAACAGCAAGAGAGCAGCGAAAGCGCAGCCATAAAGCAGCAAACGGCAGCCTGCGCCTTGCTAACTGCTAATCGCTAACCGCTAGCTAACCGCTTCCTCCCGCATACAAAAAGCTCCCGAGACGTATCCGCCCCGGGAGCGCACTTACTTTCTGACGGACGATTCGCCGCTATTCGTACAGTAGCGCGGCGATCTCTTCGTCGTCCATGTTCTCGGCGTCGTAGTAGAAGAAGCCGGTGTCGATCACTTCCGGAACTTCCTCGCCCATCAGCGCCATGACCGCCGCCTCGACCGTGCGATAGCCGATGCCGATCGGGTTCTGCGTGATCGCGCCCGCCATCACGCCAGACCGCACCGCGTCAAGCTGCGCCTGGCCGGAGTCGTAGCCGATCACCACGATGTCGCCTTCCATACCCAGCTCCATCACCGCGTTCAGCACGCCGATGGCCGAGCCCTCGTTGGCGCCGAAGAAGCCCTTGAGATCCGGGTGCGCCAGGATGATCGCCTTCGCCAGGTCGGTCGAGCGCAGGTGGTCGCCGCCGCCGTACTGGACGTCCACGATCTCGATGTCAGGATATTCTTCTTCGATCCGGTTGACGAAGCCTTCCACGCGGTCGATGCCGGTGCGGCTGGTCTGGTCATGCGCGATCACCGCGACCTGGCCCTCGCCGCCGATCAGCTCGGCCATCATGTCCGCCGCCAGCGCCGCCGCCGCGACGTTGTCCGTCGCCGCCGTCGCCAGCGGGATGTCGCTCTCCACGCCAGAGTCGAAGGCGATCACCGGGATGCCCTCTTCCTCGGCGCGCTCAAGCAGCGGGATCGCGGCCTGGCTGTCGAGCGCGGCGAATCCGATCGCATCCGGATTGCGGTCGAGCGCGGCCTGAAGCATTTCAATCTGCCGGTCGACCTGCGACTCGGACTCAGGGCCTTCAAACGTGATCTCGACGCCGCACGCCTCGGCCGCCTGCTCAGCGCCGAGCCTCACGGCCTGCCAGAACTGGTGCTGGAAGCCCTTCGAGATCAGAGGGATGAAGAACTCCCGCTCTGCGATCTCGTCGCGGTTCTCTTCCGTGCAGAAGGGAACCCACTCGGTCTCTTCTTCTTCGGCTTCCTCATCCATCACTTCTTCGGTCGGCTCTTCAGTTGGCTCCTCACCGTCGCCATCCTGCGCCACGACCACGCCGAGCGACATGGTCAGCCCGAAGACAAGCACAAACAACAGGGCAAATAACTTGCTGAGCTTCATGGTCAAACCTCTCCCCATCTATACGGTGCAGGCAACAGGTCTCGTGTGTAATGCCCCGTGCGCGCCAAAGGTCGCGCTGCACGGACCAGATGGCCCCGACCGGGCCTTACTGCCTCCTGATGTCGCAGCTCTCTGCTCGTTCCTCCCTTCCCTCAACAACTCACCCAACCATCCCTCACTCGTCGGGCGCACAGCATACGCTATGCAATGGCCCGGCGCCGGATGACATCCATATACACGGCAGCGACCAGAATCCCGCCGGTGATAACAATCTGCCATTCCTGCTCAATAGACATGATCCGCAAGCCGTTGACCAGAACACTCATCACAAACGCGCCGATGATCGTCCCCAGGATCGTCCCCTCGCCGCCGCTCAGCGACGTGCCGCCGATCACAACCGCCGCGATCGCGTCCAGCTCATAGCCCTGGCCGAGCGCAGGTTGCGCGGAGTTGAGCCGCGACGCCATCAGCACGCCAGCAATTCCGGAGAACAGCCCGCAGACAGTGTAGACCATGGTCTTCCAGAAGTTAACGTTGACACCCGAAAGCCGCGTCGCTTCTTCGTTGCTGCCCAGCGCGAACGTGTAGCGTCCCAAAATGGTGCGGTTTAGCAAGAAGGCCGCGAAGATCGCCGCGCCGAACATAATCAGCACGGCGTTCGGGATTTCAGCCCCTGGGATGATCTTCTCGACGAGCGACCCCATCGCGATATTGCGGAAGCCAGGAGCGGCGTTGAAGTAAATCGGGCGCAGCTCCGACAGTACCAGCGACAGCCCCTTCGCAATATACATAATGCCGAGCGTCGTGATGAACGGGGGCACCTTCATCCGCGAGATGATCGTCCCATTGACGAAACCGGCCAGCGCGCCCGCGCCCATGCCGCCCAACACGCCCGCCCAGACGGGCAGGCCCCAGTTTATGCAGACAATGGCGCTGATCACGCTGGAGAAGGTCATCACCGTGCCGATGGACAGGTCGATCCCGCCGGTGATAATCACGAAGGTGACGCCCAGCGCCAGCACGCCGTTAACCGAGGTTTGCAGCAAAATCCCCACGACGTTGTTAAACGTCATAAAGTGCGGTGAGGCCAGCGAAAAATAGACCAGCAGCACAATCAACGCGCCAAACGCGAGGAACTTCCGCGTCGCGTCCGAGCGCAGCACCGACCGGGTAGTCATTTTCTTTGGAGCAATTGAGACGTCCATGGAACGCTGTTCCTGTTCTACAACTTGATCGAATGAAGTCAGTCGCCGGATGTCACGGCGGTGCGCTGCGTCGCGAACTGCATGATACGCTCCTGCGTCGCTTCGGCGCTGCTCAACTCGCCAGTGATGCGCCCTTCGCACATCACCACAATCCGGTGGCTCATACGCAGAATTTCGGGCAGTTCCGACGAGATCATGATGATCGCCTTGCCCTGCCGCGCCAGATCGTTCAGCAGCCGGTAAATCTCGCTTTTCGCGCCCACGTCGATCCCGCGCGTTGGTTCGTCGAAGATCAGGATGTCGGTGTCGGCGATCAGCCACTTGGCGATCACGAGCTTCTGCTGGTTGCCGCCAGACAGATTCCGTACCTTTTGCTGCAAGCTCGGCGTCTTGATCGCCAGCCGCT
>Ga0134094_1002134_pt1 | contig 17564 bp, 16 predicted proteins | sample 5_1taG_FD_94458 | JGI IMG/M metagenome (GOLD analysis project Ga0134094, IMG submission 94458) | Switchgrass degrading microbial communities from high solid loading bioreactors in New Hampshire, USA - 5_19_20_110_A1 metaG | ecosystem: Engineered > Bioreactor > Semi-continuous > Anaerobic >... | reverse complement strand
TTACCTGCACTTCAATCCGGCGCGCATCCAGCTGCCCGTGCCGGGCCAGGCGTTCGTTTGCATCCTCAAGAATCCGTTCGTCTGAGCGCTGATAGCCTTCAGGGCCAACGCCGGTGAAAGGCCCGGGAATGAACCACCTTTCCAGATAAGGCTGCCTTGTAGAAGGCATATTGAAATCGTAATCATAGCCGCCGGACCGGGCTGCGCCGTAACCGCCGTAGTCGTACCGGCCGGTCCCTGCACGCTCATAGCGGCCCGCGCTGCGTCCATACGGCCCATAACCGCTGCCGGTTGATCCGCGGTTCCAGCGGTCGTAATCAGCGCGAGCATCGATATTGCCCCTGTAACCATAACGCCAATCTCTCATGGGAGCCTGCTGTAGATTAAGCCCGCGCCCACCGTAATTGTATTCGCGGCTGAGCGTTGAGCCGAAATCAGCGCCAAAATCAAAATCATACGCCCTCATGTGATCGCGGCGGGGATCGTATCCGCCTCTTGCCGCGCCGGTATAGCGGCCATAACCGCCGCTGCTTCTCCTCCTGGCGCTCCCATAACGGTCGAAGCGGCCGTGATCAAAATCGTAGTCGTAGTCAAATTCATCACCGTACGCCGGGCGGCCGCGCGGTTCAAAATCTCGATCATCATATTCATTAAAGCCAGATTGATAAGCTCGAGAACGATCGCGATTGAAATATCGATCAGACATCTTTACTCCTTTCACAGAAACTGGTCCGGAGATTTGCAATCATGCTTGACCTTTTAACTCTACTTCAACGCTTGTTCTCTGCGCCCGTGGGATTCTCCCCAGGGCGATGGGGATATTCCCACAGCCTTAACGAATCCTATCCTTTTGTCCCTCCAAAGATTGCATGCCCGGCTCTCAACCAGAAAACATCAACCTGTGTAAACCCGGCCTGCTCTAACCACTTTAGCTGGTCAAAAAGTGTTGAGGGCTGGTCAATGGGATCATCCGGAAAGCGAAATAGATTCCACTGCTCTCGGGAGAACAGGTCGAAGGCGTGCCGGCTGCCGTCAATTTCAAGCGACTGCCGGAGCACGGCGTCATCGTAGGCATCCGCCGCGTACTTCATCCCCATTGGGCCGGCAGGGCGAATAATATCGGCAATCAGGATCACGCCGCCCGGCAGAAGCATTTCGTACAAATCCTGAAACAGCCGGGCCTTTTGCCGGTCATCCAAATGATGTATGGCTAACGAGGAAACAATGGCATGATAGGTTGGCTCGCCTGTGCGCCATTCGCTTGAGGCAAGATCAAACTTCCCCGGCATAAAGCGGCTGCCAAACGCAGCCAGGCGCTGGCGAGCCGTCTTCACCATCTCGTGCGAACCATCCAGACCGTAGACGATACATTCAGGGAATTTCTCCAGCAGCGCGCCTGCCAGCGAACCCTCGCCGCAGCACAATTCCAACACGCGAAGCGGCTCATCCGCCGGGGGGATCAGGCTGGCAATTGCGCGAATCTGGCTCTCGCGGTCAGGGACAAAATAGCGCGCGTAATCGATGAAAAATCGGGAATTCTCTTCAGTCCATCCTGTATTTTCTTCTGTCATTATCCAGGCTCCACATAAACTTAAGCTTTTCAGCCATTTATGCTATCACAGCGGTCACTTCACGACCCCTCAACGCGCAAAAGATCGATACATGTCGATTATATACTTTGTCAATGATCTCATTCAGAAGGAGCCGGTCCAAACACCATGGGAAATTAGAAAATGCAAAAGGGTTGTCCCCCAAAAAAATCGGGACAACCCCTCTAAAAACGAAAGCTGTTTAATCTACATTACAGATCGACGATCAACCCTTCATACGGGCGCAGCTCGATCGCGCTCAAATCGATCTCCTCATCCCGGTCCATGTGGGTTGAGAGGACGATCCGCCCCCTGCCTGTAAGGCCGGTCAGCGCCTTGCAGGGCTGGCCGGCGAAGTTAAGCGCAACCAGTTTACGCTCGCCGCCCTGCTCGCGCAGGTAGATAAAGCAGTCATCCGGCTCGCTGCCCGACAAATCTACCGGTTTGTAAGCACCCTCACAGAGCGCCTGGCTGCGGCGGCGCGTCCAGAACAGGCGGCGATAGAAATTGAGCATCGAGTTGGGCTCCTGCGACTGCGCCACCACATTGCGGGTCTGGTAATCAGCCGATACGGGCAGCCACGGCTCGACCTGCGAGAACCCTGCATAGGGGCTGCTGTCCCACTGCATGGGCGTGCGCGCAACATCGCGCGTGCGTTCTGGGCCGAGGTTAATCCCCTGCGGGTCTTGAATCTTTTCGGGCGGGATCACGCCGTTTTCCATACCCAGTTCGTCCCCATAATACACGGTGGGCGTGCCGCGCAGCGTCAGCAGCATCATTCCGGCCAGCCGGGCCTGAGCCTGCCCGCCGAAGCGGGTCGCCAGGCGAGGCTGATCGTGATTCCCCAGGACGTAATTGGGCCAGGCAAAAGGCGGGAGCGCGCCTTCCAGCTCATCCACGCATGCGCGCATAGCTTTGGATGACCAGGGCTGCCACATCAACCGGAAGTTGAAAGGCAGGTGCAGCTCATTACCGTTCTCACCGTAGTAACGAATCCAGCGGTCAAGCGGTCCCCACAGCTCGCCAATGCCAACCCGGTCATCGTATGAATCGAGCAGCTTGCGAAACTCCTTGATGATGTCGTGGACCTCGTCCTGATCTTCGTTGTACACGCTCAACAGCCTGCCGTAAATATCATTTTCTGGCAGGTCAGGGCGAGCATTGGGGTTCGGCGGGTTGTCGCGCAAGTCTTTGTCTTTAATCAGCAAACCGACCACATCCATGCGGAACCCGTCTACGCCGCGATCCAACCAGAAGCGCAGCACGTCGAGCATGGCTTCTTTCACCTCAGGATTGCGCCAGTTCAACTCAGGCTGCTCTTTGACAAACTGGTGCATGTAGTATTGACCGGTGGCCTCATCAAACGTCCATGCAGGGCCGCCAAAGAAGCTCCCCCAGTTATTCGGCGGCGAGCCGTCGGGCTTCGGATCACGCCAGATATACCAGTCGCGCTTTGGGTTATCACGGCTCGAGCGCGATTCGATAAACCAGGGATGCTGGTCTGAAGTGTGGTTCGGGACGTAATCGATAATGACTTTTATCCCGCGCTTGTGAGCTTCTTCGACCAGCCGGTCAAAGTCAGCCAGGGTGCCGAACATTGGGTCTACATTGCAGTAATCAGCGACATCGTAGCCAAAGTCAGCCATGGGAGAGGGATAAAAGGGGCTGAGCCAGATGGCGTCAACGCCGAGCGATTTCTCCGTACCATCGTTCAGGTAATCAAGTTTCTGAATAATGCCGTTCAGATCGCCAATCCCGTCATTATTCGAGTCCAGAAAACTGCGCGGGTAAATTTGATACACGACCCCGCGCTGCCACCAGTGGAGAGACTTGTTTTCCTGTGCCAAGGTATCACCTCTTTATGAAAGTACGAGCGATTTGAAAAGGTTGAGTGGGATCATTTTACACTTAAAGGGAGGGCATCTCCAGTTGATTCTACACTTCAAACAATCATGTGAAACCCGGCTGATTAAACCGCCAGGATCTTAGTATAATCGCCGGGAAAGGACTTTATGCGTTGAAAACCCGTGAAACCTTAATTCCTGCATACCGGTATTTTGACCTGGTGATGGCCCTGTTCGTCACCGTGTTGATTGTCAGCAACATTGCCTCATCGGCAAAAATCGTCGATTGGGGCGTATCTATTGCGGGCGTTCCCCTGGCATTCGATGCGGGGACAATCCTGTTTCCCGTCAGTTATATTTTCGGCGACGTGCTCACGGAAGTGTACGGCTTCCGGCGCTCCCGCCGGGTCATCTGGGTTGGCTTTGCCTGCCTGGCGCTGACAGCCGTCACCCTGGGGATTGTCCGCATTCTGCCCGCAGAGGCTGCCTGGCAAGAGTATGCCGGGCAGGATGCTTTTGTCGCGATCCTTGGCGGCATTAGCTCAGGCGGAATTGTCCTCGCCAGCTTGATGGCTTATTGGGCCGGCGAGTTCTCCAATTCGATTATCCTGGCGAAAATGAAAGTGCTTACGCAAGGGCGCTGGCTCTGGGCAAGGACAATCGGCAGCACAATTTTTGGACAGGCGGTCGATACGCTCGCTTTTACCCTGGTCGCTACCCTGGCAGGCGTCTTTCCGTGGGAAATTTTTGCCAGCCTCGTGCTGACCAATTACATTTTCAAGGTCAGTATCGAGGCGCTGATGACGCCGCTCACCTACCTGGTGGTGAATAAACTTAAGCACGCCGAGCAGGAAGATTATTTTGACACGAATACAGACTTCAACCCGTTTAAGGCTTAACCCCACTTCCCACATCGACCAGGGTGGAAATGTGGCGGATGGCGTTGTCGACGTATGAGGAATCTGTAACTTCCAGGTGAATGGCATGCTGCGGGCAGACCTCCACACAGCGCCCGCAGCCCACGCAGTCTGCGCTGATCACTGCCCGTCCATTTTCCATGCGGAGCGCTTCGACAAAACACCCCTGCCGCACGCAACGGCCGCAGCCGGTGCAGTCATCACTTATCCATATTTCCACGCCTGGTATCCGGCTGATCTTCTTACGGATACTGGGAGCGAGGCTGGGAAGCACCCTGAACAGGCAGCAGCAGGGGCAGCAGTGACAGATGGTCATCAGCTTACCAAAGGGACGCGCGCCCATCCAGATATTGTCAATCCGGTCGCGGCCAATTAACTGCACCAGGCCCAGATCGCGTGCTTTTTGGGCATGTTCCAGCGCTTCATCAACGCTTGCCAGCCGCCCCAGCTTCGGGTTGATCGTCAGAACTGCCTCACCCAGGAAGATGCAGCCAATGTCATGCGGATAATCCTGGCAGTCATCGCCCTCACGGCAGATACACCTGTGCATAATCCACCGGTAGCTGGCATTCTTGATAAATGTATCAACAACCGTAGAGGGAAGCGCGACGCTCCCCGGCTGTTCCACCGGTTGGTTAATCACAACACGGTCTTTGGGGAGATAAATCAAATCATCACCGTTGAACAGCGTCAGATGCAGCAGCTTTTCTACAATTGGGAAACGGCTCAATCGAGCGATGGTGCGACGGTAAGGGAAAATCTTTTTAATCAGTTTTGGCAGCCAAAGTGGAGTAGACACGATACCTCAATGAACCTAATTTGTTAACCAGCAATGTTTTTATCTTTGCCACAGCACGGCTGAAAGACTTGAATATCACATTGTTCTTACGGGCAGTCAGCCCATTTTAACAGTTTTTCGCTTTAGCAAGCAAAATATTCCAACCCGGCTGTTTCATTCGAGTGACTGCTCCACCATGCTCGCGAGCGCCTCGGATAGTTGGACAGCCAGCGGGGAGGGTTTTGGATGATCAGGGTGCGCTGGATCAGGCTTACGGAAGTCCGGTTTCATTTCCAGGTGAAGGGCTGCTATTCCCAACTGCCCGGCGTGGATCAGGGAAAGCGTCTCCAATGCGGGGTTCTGCAGCTCCCCCGCGGTCTCGAGGCGATCTTTGAGGATCAACCCGCCGCTCGCCCCAGGCTGAAGCTGGATCGCAAGAGAGCGCAGCGATTGAGGCCACAGCGGCCCTGAGGCCCACAATTCCATGATCTGTTTCTGCAAGAGCCTGCCGTAATACAGCGGGTTGGTCTTCATATTGCTTCCGGCTGAAAGCTCCAGCGCGTGCAGCCGCCTGCCGGCTGCGCCGTGCAGTTCCAGCAAGAGCAGCGGCTGATCGCCGGTAAAGATGCGTTCCCAATAGAGGCTGCCGGGTGTTTTATTCGGGTCATGGTCGGCAGCATGAGCCGCAATGACCAGCCGGGTTGAAATATTTCGCTTTTGCAAGGCTCGAAAAACCGCCAGCCCGGTCAACCCTGCCAGTTCATCGGCAGGGCGGCCCATCTTCCCCGTCTTTACGCTCCGGGCACCTTCGGCAATCCGCGCGACGCCTGCTCCCGCATGATGCGGGACGCCCAAAACAACCGGAGCCAGGCCAGCCTCAGAAGCGATCTCTATCAAGACATCTTTCATGCCCAGCAGCGCCCATAGCTCCGGGTGAACAGCCTGCCCTGACCAGAGATCGCCCGTATAGCGGATGAAACGCATCCTTCTGACCGCCTCGACCGGCTTATACGCCGCTGAAAGCGGAAAATCCGCCGTCAATACAAACAACAATGCCTGTCACAAAGGAAGCCGAAGGCGAAACCAGCCAGAGAACCGCGCTGATCAGGTCTTCAGGGACGCCAAAACGGGCCATTGGGGTATGCGATATGATGGATTTGCCCCGTGGGGTGAGCTCACCGGTCTCTTCGTCGGTCAGCAGAAAGCGGTTCTGTTTGGTCATAAAAAAGCCGGGTGCAATTGCGTTTACCCGAATGGAGGGCGAATACTCTTGCGCCATGTGAACCGCGAGCCATTGGGTGAAGTTATTGACCGCAGCTTTGGCAGTCGAGTAAGCCGGGATGCGGGTAAGCGGGCGAAAAGCCGTCAGCGAAGAGATATTGACGATCGTTCCCTGCCGTGCCTCTGCCATGTAACGGCCAAACACCTGAGACGGCAGCAGCGTACCGGTCAGGTTCAGGTTAAATACTTGCTGAAGCGCTTCGTCGGATATATCAAAAAAGGACAGGTCTGGCGAGGTCGTCGCCTGCGGCCTGTTTCCGCCTGCGCCATTAATCAGGATATCCACTTTGCCAAAAGCACTCATAACCTTATCTGCCGCTGCCAGCACCTTGCTCTTATCGGTCACGTCGCACTGCACCGCCAGCGCCTGTCCCCCCATTTCCTCAATCTTCTGGCAGGCCGCGACAGCCTTTTCCTCGCGCCGTTCAAGCACAGCCACTTTCGCCCCGGCCTGCGCCAGCGCGCAAGAGATCCCCGTACATAACACGCCGCCGCCGCCGGTCACAACAGCAGTCTTGCCCTCAAGGCTGAACAGAGATGTAAACAATTGATTTTCCACAATGTTTTCCTTTTCGGTGAATTAAGCCGTCCGGCTTACTTCTTATTATATCGCCTTGTTATTCTGTCTTGCTGCGCGGGCCTTAAGCCAGGAAACCCCCACCTGAATCAGCTTATTCTTCCGACTTGGCGACGCCGGCCGATTGCCTTATGGTTTCCACAGCGAATTGGAATTTTCTGAACAAGGAGTTTTATTGGCGGCTTTCTTAGAATGGCTGTACGGTGTGATCACCAGCGTCATTCAGGCGATAGGGTACCCGGGCATTTTCCTTTTGATGCTGATCGAAAACCTTTTCCCGCCGATTCCGTCGGAATTGATTATGCCTTTTTCGGGTTTTCTGATCGCCAGCGGCGACATGAGCCCGCTCGGCGTGATGGCAGCCGGAACGCTCGGATCTCTAACAGGGGCGGTGGTGATCTATGTGCTGAGCCAGAAGCTGGGCGAAGACCGCCTGAAAGAGTGGGTCGACCGGCACGGCAAGTTCTTGCTGCTGTCAGGCGATAACCTTGGCCGGGCTTTGAAAACCTTTGAGAGGCGCGGCAAATTCGCCCTCCTGCTAGGGCGGGTTATACCCGGCGCGCGCAGCCTGATCTCGATCCCTGCCGGGCTGCGCGAAATTCCCTGGCATGAATTCCTCGGGCTGACCTTAATCGGCACGTTGATCTGGAATTCGATCCTGATTTTTGCGGGGTTTCAGTTGGGCAGCAATTGGCCGCAGGTGCTTGAATATATCGATGCCTATGAAACGCTGATATGGATCGCGGTGGGCCTGCTGGCAGTCTATTTTGCTGCCAGGCAGTTGAGAAAGCGGCGAAAATCCTAATCGATCATCCTGCGCAGTTTCTCGCCATTTTGTTTCCACCAGCTAAACAGAACGGCCAGGTCGCTGCTCAGGCTGAAGTGCCGGACTCCCAGGTCGAGGTAATAGGCAGCATCGTCAGGGACGGCGATCTCAGCTCGCGGCGGAACGCCCATTTTGATGCAGGTATCGATGACCTTGCGCTCAACAGCCTTAATCTCGGGACTGCGCCGCTCGCCGGGCCTGCCCACACTCATCGAGTAATCTGCCGGTCCCCATTGAACCATATCAATTCCGCCCAGCGAAAGAATATCTTCCAGGCATTCGACAGCCTCGCGCTTCTCGATCATCAAAACCACGACCACATCCCGCAGCGCCTGAACGTACTCAGCATTTCCGCCGTAGCCCATGAAGGCAAACCGGCGCGATGCAGCCCCGTACAACCCGCCGTCTTCCGGGGTTTCAGGCCGCACGCTGCGGATGCAGGCGAGCGCGTCCTGCGGGCTCCGGCAGTCGGCGAACAACACGCTCTCAAACCCGGCTCCTATCGCTCGCTGCGCCAGGAACTGGCGCGGTTCAGAATCGACCTTGATCATTGTCCCCAGATCATGCAGTTCCGCCGACCGGCAGAAATTTTCAAGGTCGTGCATCGTATAGGGCGCATACTCTCCCAGGAACTCGACATAATCAAACATCCCGGTGTGACCGGCGACTTCGACGATCGAGGGCCAGCAGTTTTGCAGCCGGGTGCCGAGGGTTGGTTTTCCGGCTTTCAGAAGACTCCGCAGTTTGTTTGTTCGCATATTGCAATTATAAACAGGAAAATAAAAAAATAAGCCAGAAGTTGTTGCATTGGTTAGATTAAGACTGTATAAAGGGGGAATGATTAACAACTTTAGGGCTTAATAAGGGGTAATCAATGAGAAGACAAATTTTCCTATATTTTAAAGCGTTCTCCCTTCTGCTCGTGCTGGCGCTGGCCGCTGTGCCTGCACAGCCAGCCGGCGCAGAAGGGTTGAGCCAGCAGGGCAGCAGCCATAACATGGCCGTGTTTTTTATCGCCCCGCTGGTCGACATTTACGAGGGCGACACAATCACGCTCCCCTATTTTTTAGAAGACCTGTCGAAAAATGGCGGGATTACGCTGGCGCCGCTCACGCCGGGTGCTGCCTCGGTGTCTGCGCAGTTGGGCACAGCAACGGCTGCGCCAGAGGGCATTACAGGCTTGAGCGGGACCATCCTCTATACGGCAAATAAAGCCGGTCAGGAGAGCATTACCCTGACGGTGAGCAATTATTTCGGCACAGCGACCGGCACCTTTGAGTTTACGGTCAAGCCGCGCCCGAATTATGACCTGGAGATCTTTGCCATCTCAGAGGGTCAAAGTGAGGGCGGCGGCGGATTTCGCACGATATTCACCGGCAAGGGAGAATTCGCGAATGTGCCTGAAACTGCCATTCAAGGGCAGGGCAGCTCAGAAGCCTGGTTCACCCTCTGGGTTTCAAATGAGGTCATCCAATGCAAAGTGGAACCGCCTATTCAGGGGACGGCCGCTTTTAGAATTTCTGGCGGGATGCCTGCCGTCATCCCATTGATCCGCCCGCCGGGGTTCATCGATCCATTCACGCTAAACCTGGATTTTGACCCAATGCCAATGAATGGGTCGAGCGTCGTTTGCGCCGGGCTGGGTGGATTCGGCGCGAACTTCCCGATACCGGCTACCACAGCAGACCCGAACGAGTTCAACCTGAGAGAAATGGAATTTGCCGGTGAAGGCGGCGTCTTCCCGATTAAAGCGGAGAAAACCTGGGGATTTGTGTACGTGACGAGGAAAGATCAATGATGACCAACCTGCCTTATAAGATCCTTGCCTTTTGCTTGCTGGCTGCATTGCTGGCTGTTGGCTGTACAGCAAACCCCACGTCAACGGTCGCGGCGGACCCTGAAAATACGCCTGCCGGTGAGGTTGTCGCCGGTGCTGCAGAAGAAGTCCAGGGGGAACTGCCGAAGGAACCCGCTGCTGAGCCCGCCGCGAATGAAGCGCTGCGCGGCCCCGGCGCATTTGACCTGACTGAGCCGGCAGCAGGGCTGGATCAGCTCAATCGCTACAGCGCCGTACTAAGCCTGTCGTTTGACGGCACGCAGCAAGGGAACCCCTATGTGGTGAAAGAAACATACCGGCTGTCAGTGGACAGGGATCAGGATGTGCGTTTTCTGACCATCGAATCGACTGACGCCGCCGGAAACACGGTGAACAAATTTACCGGTATTGCAGGCGCAGTCCGCTATACGCAGGGCGCAGCAGACCAGCCCTGCTATGCCGGTCTTGCGAGCACAGATCAACAGGCCATTTTTGAGCCTGCCCGCATGCTGCCGCACCTGCTCGGGGCTGAAGAAGCCGGGCAGGAAGTGGTGGGCAGCACAAACGCCGCGGTCTACCAGTTTGACCGGCTCGCTCTTGGCGTCGGAGAAGAGGCCACCGCAGTCGGAAAAGTCTGGATTGCTCAGGAAGGCGGTTGGGTGGTCAAGTATGAATTGAGCTTGCAGTCAGACGTGGTTTTTGGCGACGGTATCTCTGGGGAACAGCGCTGGTCTTATGAGGTCAGCAACGTAGGGACGGCAGAAACGCTCCTGCCGGAAGCCTGCCCGCCCGTGCTCGGAGACTTCCCCATGCCGCAGGAAAGCAGCGGCATTGCCCGCCTGCCGGGTAAGCTGCAGTATCAGGTCAATATGACAGCCGATGCACTGGCAGCATTCTATGAAGAGCAGTTGCTCGCTCAGGGCTGGACAAAGCAGGGCGACGCCGTACCCGTGTCTGGAGGCGCGCGCTGGCTATATTCAAAGCCCGTAGATGGAAAAGAGCTGGTCACATTGATCACAGCCCTGCCGGAAGGGGATAAACTCGCCGTCACCATCCTGCAGGTGACGACCGATCCCCCACCTCCGGCGCAGTAAACAGATCAAGGCAAAAATCCAGGGCTGTTCAAAAAGCACGTTTGAACAGCCCTTTGCCAGACTATAATATACCTTCATGGAACACCGATCTTACCGACCCACCTCTACCCAGAGAAAGGCAATGCGGCGCAGACCGTCATCAGCGGCTTTCACGCCCGGTCAGCTCCTGATCCTGGTGCTGGTTGCCATGCTGGGCGCTGTCGTGCTGTTTCTGGCTGCGCTGCTGGTCCTGTCGCCAGACAATATCGACGCGGCTCAGACAGGCAGTGCCAGTTCAGGGAACATACCAGCCGTCATGCCGCCGGTATCGCCCAGCCCCTCCCCAACCGAAAATGTCACCCAGGCGCCGGTCGAACATCTCGCAGAAGCTGTTCCGGCCGCGTGCGCGCAGCAAAGCGCGGAAGTCCGCCGGGGTACAATTACCCGGATCATCGATGAGAGCACCGTAGAAGTCCTCCTGGACGGAGAAAATATACAGGTCGCGTTTGCCGGCATTCGGGTTTCGCCGGGCCAACCGGGGAATACTGCCGTTCAAAAGATCAGCGAACTTGCTGCAGGGGGAGATATTCTCCTGGTGAAAGATGCAACCGAACAAGACTCTTCGGGACGCCTTGTGCGTTATCTTTTTGCCGGAGATACATTTATCAATTATGAGCTGGTCCGCGCGGGGCTGGCGCAACTGCTGCCCGATGCGCCAGACAGGGCCTGCCTGTCTCTGTTCGAACAGGCTGAAGAATTTGCGCGTGATGAAAAGCTCGGCCTCTGGAAACCAACGCCGGTTCCAACGCGCACCTTTATGCCTATGGTGAGCCTTGCGCCGAACACGGCCTGTGAATGTTCAAAACGCCCTGTTTGCGCGGATTTTGATACCCGCGAACAGGCGCAAGCCTGCTTTAATGCCTGCCAGGATTACAATTCTCTGCTGGACGATGACCATGATGGGTTAGCCTGCGAACACTTACCATAGCGGTATCCATATAGAGGGAAATTAAATGATGAGCGAAAGAATACAGATCCTGTTAACAAACGATGATGGAATACAATCGCCTGGGCTGTGGGCTGCAGCCGCTGCACTTTCAAAGCTTGGTTATGTAACAGTCGTCGCGCCGAGAGAGCAGGAATCCAGTACGGGGCGCAGCCTGCCTCGCAACTATGACGGGCGAATTGAGAGGACCGTGATTCGCATCAAAGACCAGGAATGGCCTGTGTTTGCCGTGGGAGGAACTCCGGCGCAGTCGGTGCTGCATGCCCTGCTGGAAATCATGCCCGGCCCGCCGCACCTGGTCGTTTCGGGCATTAACTACGGCGAGAACGTGGGCACAAGCATCACGGTGTCCGGTACAGTGGGGGCAGCCATGGAAGGCGCGGCTTCAGGAATTCCATCTCTGGCCGTATCGCTGCAGCTTCTCGGCACCGATTACTACAGCTATGCCGAGCTCGACTTTTCCGCTGCCGCCTATTTCACCTATAAGTTCGCCAAAATGATGCTGGAGAAACCAATCCCAGATGACGTTGACCTTCTCAAGGTTGAGGTGCCCGCAAATGCAACCCGCGAAACGCCCTGGCGCATGACTCGCCTGGCCCGGCACCGCTATTATTTCCCGGTCGCAGAACGGCCGGGGAAATGGGACGAACCGTTTTACATCGAGGGCCGCCCGCGCGTCTCGCCAGGCGAAGTCCCGCCCGGTACAGATATCCACACACTGCTCTTTGATAAAATGGTCGCGGTCACCCCGCTCAGTCTTGATTTCACCTCGCGGGTTGACCTTCACGCCCTTGAAAAATTCTTTAAACAAGAAGACTGAACCGGTTCGCTACCGCAGCCGGTTTACAAAGCGGCCCATCCGTTCGAGCGCCTCTTCGATCTTCTCATACGCTGTCGCATAGGAGCAGCGGACAAAGCCTTCACCGCCTTTGCCAAACGCTGAACCCGGCACAACCGCCACACGCTCCTCCATGAGCAGGCGGTTGGCAAATGTCTCATCATCCAGGCCGGTGCTGCCAATATACGGAAAGGCGTAAAAAGCGCCGCACGGTTCAAAAGTCTGCAAGCCAATGGCATTCAATCCATCGACAATTAACCGCCGCCGCCGGTCATATTCTGCCACCATCTGCTGAACGTAAGGCTCTCCAACAGTCAGAGCGTGATAGGCAGCCTTTTGAGCTGTCGTCGATGAGCACATCAGCGAATACTGGTGAACGCGCGCCATCCCGCTCATGATCCCCTCAGGCGCGGCAGCATAGCCAATACGCCAGCCGGTCATTGCATAAGCCTTCGAGAAGCCGTTTACCAGGATCGTGCGCTCGCGCATGCCAGGCAAAGCCGCGAAACATACGTGGTCGTTGCCATAGACCAGGCGCGCATAGATCTCATCAGAGATCACAATCAGATCATACTCCTCAGCAATTCGGGCGACCTCCATCAACCGCTCGCGTGAAGCAACAGCCCCGGTAGGGTTATTTGGAAAGCTCAACAGAATGGCCCGCGTACGCGGTGTTACGGCTGCGCGGACATCGTCAGGGTCGATGTCAAAATTGTTTTCAAGCCGGCAAGGCACTTCCACAGCAACGCCGCCCGCCAGCTGCACGCCCGCCTGATAAGCGACAAAGCACGGCGTTATAACGATTACCTCATCGCCCGGGTCGAGCAGCGCCGTCAGGCTTAAGTAAAGCGCTTCTGAGCCGCCAACCGTCACAACAACTTCATTTTCAGGGTTATAGCTGACCCCATACAGGTTGTATAAGTGTTTTGCAATTTCCTGCCGCAGCTCAAGAATGCCGGCATTGGATGTATAGTGCGTCTCGCCACTCTGCAGCGAGTGAATCCCTGCCTGCAGGATAGGTGGTGGGGTTGTAAAATCGGGCTCACCAATCCCCAATGAAATCACATCATGCATTGTCGAAACAATGTCAAAAAACTTGCGAATGCCGGATGGTTTCAGGCCGGCGACTCGCTGTGAAAGGTATGAACTGCCCATCGTTGCTCCCTTCGAATTTTCATAAGAGTTTCACGAACCATTCGTCATCCGGCTCTTGATAAATCAGCTCAAAAATGCGATCGTCAACCGTTTGAACCTGAAACCGCTTTCCGCCCAGAATCCGCCATTCGCCCTCGATCTGCTTGATGGCGAGCCGCTCATCCTGCCAGCGCAGGGCAACCGGCCGCTCAGCATATTCATAGCCCGAATGGCATTCGACTAGCTCATCGCCCACGTATCATCTCCTAAATTAAGCCGCAGCGGCTGGCCGCGTAGATTCACATGCCGCCCGATCAGCGAATTCTCCAGAATCATCTCCTCAACATGCGTGCCCTCTTCGATGATTGAATTCTTGATGATGGATTTCTTGATTTCGCAATCGGGGCCAATGGAGACATAAGGCCCAATGACAGAGGATTCGACTTTCGCCGTCTCGTGAATAAACACAGGCGGGATTACAGTCGTCATCGGGAGCTCGCAGGGATCATCCGTATTGCCGTGCCCGTGTTCGAGCAAATAGCGGTTCGTCTCGAGAACGGCGTCCGGTGTTCCGGCATCCAGCCACACGTCAATCTTTTGCGTCCGCATCGTCGCGCCGTTTTGAAGCATGATGTTGATTGCATCCGCCAGGAAGAATTCGTTTTTCAACATGATCTTTTGGCGCATTTGCTCTTCAATTGCCGCCAGCAGTTTCTCAGCGCTCTTGAAATAATAAAACCCAACAACGACCAGGTTGTTGCGCATGTCCTGGGGTTTTTCAATCAAGCGCGTCACATGCCCGGCGCCGTCCAATTCCGCCACGCCAAAGCGGCGCGGATCAGGGACTTCTTTTACCCAGGCGACAGCATCGGCCGGCTCATTTTCTAAAAAGGAAAAATCGGTCTCAATCAGCGTATCTGAAAAACCCATGATCATTGGGCCTTTCAGGTATTCTCGGGCCTGGTAAAGCGCATCTGACTGACCGCGCATTTCGGCCTGCAAGACGTAATGCACCTTCTTATCTGGGTGATTCTCTTCCATGTACTCCCGCACCTGCTCGCCTTGCGGGCCGATGATGAAGATATATTCCACCTCCATCCCCTTGGGGACCGTTCTAAACTGGTTGAGGGCATGATCAAGCACCGTGCCGCCCGCCATCGAGATCAACGGTTTTGGTTTGCTCCAGGTGTGCGGGCGCATTCGTGTTCCCAGTCCGGCCATCGGAATTGCGATCTTTAACGTTGTTTCACCCATGGATCTGCCTCTTTTACAATCTTTGTTTTTATTATCTTTATACTTATTTTACAGCTTTTCTTCCAGAGTCTGAACGGTTGCCTCCATCAGGCTCACCGCTTCACGGAGGGTGGAAGCATCAAATGCAAAGCGCGCCCCGGCAGCTTTAAACAAATCTGGCAGCGAAGCCGTGCCGCCCAGGCGCAGCGCTTTGCGATAGCTCGCCACCGCACCGGCCTGGTCTTTGAGCGCATTTGCCCAGACCTGAACCGCGCCTAACTGCGCCAGCCCATATTCAATGTAATAAAACGGATAGATATGGATGTGCAGCTTGCGCTGCCAGCCGGTTGCCATAACATCTTCAAACCCGCTCCAATCCACGCCGGGCATGAAGCGCCGCCACAACTCAGCCCAGCGGGCATCACACTGCTGTGGATCCGCGGCTGCCTCGGGGTTTTCGTAAACCCAATGCTGAAAAGCATCCACAACGGCCATATAGGGCCAGAAGCAAATGCTGTTTTCCAGGTTTTGTATTCGCGCGCGCGCAGCTTCATCCGGTGAATAGAAGCTGTCCGGTTGGCCCGCCAGATACGGCGAAGCGAGCAGTTCCATCCCCATCGATGCGACCTCGGCAAATTCTGTCGGGGCGTTTAGCTGATGAATATAGGGCTGCGCGGCGGATTCAAAAACATGAAAGGCATGACCGCCCTCATGCAGCAGAGTCTGAACATCGTCATGAATGCCAACGGCGTTCATAAAGATAAACGGCCGGCGCGCCGTCATAAACATTGTGCAGTATCCGCCCGGCGCCTTGTTTTTGCGGTTCTCCAGGTCCAGAAGGCCCTCATTGATCATCACATCAAAATGCGCGCCCAATTCGGGGTCTACCTGGTGGAAGATTTTTGAAATGCCGCGCTTCAAATCTTCAACGGTCTCAAAGGGGCGCAGCGGTTCGCTGCCAAAGGAATCGACATCCAGATCCCACGGGCGCAGGGTGTCAAGCCCCAGGCGCTCTTTCCGGCGCGCATAGACTCGCAGCATCGCCGGAACAGCCACTTCTTCGATTGCATTCTGAAAACGGATTGCGTCATCGGGGGTGTAATCAAAGCGGTGCAGATCCTGCCAGCGGTACGCTCGATAATCTTTCCGGCCGGCATTTCGGGCAATTTTAAGGCGCAAATCAAGCAACTGGCCCCAAACCCGATCAATATCCTCTCGATCCGCCAGCTGGCGCTCTGCAACCAGCCGCCAGGCCTTCTCGCGCCGGTCGCGGTCTGGGTCTTGCAGGATGGGCTGCATCTGGTCAATTGTCCTTTCTTGACCCTCCCATGTCACCGACTGCGCGCCGGCAATTTTGTCATACTCGGTGGTCACCTTGTTTTCCATCGCCTGAAGCGGCAGATTTTCAGCACGGAACAAATCCGCCTCAGAGCGCATATTCCGCAGCGGAATTTCCATACCGGCCGGCTCCAACCCGCTCTCGATGAATTTCCGCTTCAGCTCGTTCTCTGCTTCCATTGCCCTTGGGTAAATGTCATCCAGAAAGGACTTGTAGCGCTCTTCCGCTTCAACATCTGCTGTATTGGCAGAGACGCTCACCATCAGCCGGTTGTAAAGCTCATCAACCCGGGCATACAGCTGCGACCATCCATCCAGCCACTCATGCAAATTCCCTTGCCTGAGCGTGCAATTCTGCAGTTCGCGATAATACGGCTCAAAATCCAGCCAGGTCCATTGTATGAATTCGTTTGGGTCAGTCGGGAGTGATTTGACCATGGTTCCCTCATATTGATAACAATGAACAGCGGCATTCCCCCTGCCGCTGCCCTGGATCGGTGACTTGATCAGTCGGCCAGCTGATTAACCAATGCCGGTTTGCGTAAGTGCCAATCTGTCACCTGTTGATAGGCGTGCGCCGCGCGGAACAGCGCCGCCTCCGCGAAATGCGGTCCCATTAACTGAATACCAACCGGCAGCCCATTTGAATCAAAGCCCGCAGGAAAAGCCAGGCCTGGAATGCCGGCCAGGTTTGCCGGAAGCGTAAAAATATCTTCCAGGTACATTGCCAGCGGATCGTTCAGGTGCTCGCCCATGCGGAACGCCGTTGATGGGGCGACAGGCGCGGCGATCATATCGACCTTCTCAAACGCCTGTTCAAAATCCTGCCGGATCAACGTGCGCACCTTCTGCGCCTGCCCATAATAAGCGTCGTAATACCCGGCTGAAAGCGCGTAGGTGCCGAGCATAATTCGCCGCTTGACCTCAGGGCCAAACCCCGCGCCGCGCGTTTTACGGAAGGTCTCTATGATTGAGCTGGCCGGTTCGCGCAGCCCGTAGCGCACGCCGTCATAGCGGGCCAGGTTTGCAGAGGCTTCCGCCGGGGCGATCAGGTAGTAGACCGGCAGCGCGTATTCAGTATGCGGCAGGCGAATGCGCTCTACTGTCGCGCCCGCTGCCTGCATGGCATCAACTGCCTGCCATACGACTGCTTTAACCTCGGGATGGATCCCCTCGATAAAATACTCGTCTGCAACGCCAATGCGCAGTCCCTTCAATCCATCGGCCCGGCTCAAATCAATCTGCGGCACAGGAACCTGCACGCTGGTCGCATCTCGTTCGTCGTGCCCTGCCATCTGCATAAAGATCAGGGCC
>Ga0134094_1002133_pt1 | contig 17573 bp, 9 predicted proteins | sample 5_1taG_FD_94458 | JGI IMG/M metagenome (GOLD analysis project Ga0134094, IMG submission 94458) | Switchgrass degrading microbial communities from high solid loading bioreactors in New Hampshire, USA - 5_19_20_110_A1 metaG | ecosystem: Engineered > Bioreactor > Semi-continuous > Anaerobic >... | reverse complement strand
GGACGCCTCCTCAACTTTGAATTTGTGCCTACTTTTGGGCTTTTCAGCACATTTTCATTGTAGAGACCGGCGTCTCTTTTTTCAAAGACCCTTCTTAAACATTACAGGAATGCTCCTGATCAACAAACAATATCTGTTACTTTTCAAAAGTTCTGTTAGGATTGTCATGTAATTATTATGTTGGACTGACTGTCGCGTCGCTACGCTTATCAAAGAAAGTCCATGGTGGTCGAGGCAATTTCTTGTGTAGCATTCATACTATACTCTGCCCGGAACATGGGTAGGAATTTTCTGATTATTTCAATAGCATCTGACGAATCAAGGAAAACATTGTGTGCGATTAGTTTATCGACTAGTTCCAGTACGTGTATAGTCTGATGACCTTTCTCAAGCACAAAAATGCGGTCATGATAAGTGGTCGTCATAATCTCATTAGGATTAAACAATTCTTCGTGTAGTTTTTCTCCGGGTCTAATACCAGTGATTTTTATTTCTATGTCTTTACCAGGTTCCAAGCCATGCAGTCGGATTAAATCGGCAGCTATGTCTAATATTTTAACGGGTTCACCCATGTCCAGGACAAATATTTCTCCTCCTTTGGCCATGGCGCCAGCCTGGATTACCAATTGGACTGCTTCGGGAATAGTCATGAAGTAGCGGGTCATCTGAGCATCGGTAACGGTAACGGGGCCGCCTTTTTTGATCTGTTTTTCGAAAATGGGAATTACACTACCGCTGCTACCTAAAACGTTGCCAAAGCGCACCGCGGCAAATTTGGTTTTACTCTTCTCGTTCATCTCCTCAATAATCATTTCCCCAATACGCTTGGTAGCACCCATGACACTGGTAGGCTGTACAGCTTTATCAGTGGAAATAAATATAAAGGTTTCCACTGCATACTGGTCAGCCAATTCGGCCAGGTTTTTGGTGCCGAGGACATTATTTCTTAAAGCGCTCTGCGGGTGTTTTTCCATCATGGGCACATGCTTGTAAGCGGCAGCATGGAATACCACCTGAGGCTGGTATTGTTTAAATACTTTTTGCAGACGGTCCCGGTCCTTTATGTCCACTAATTCAGGGTAGATAGTTAAATCAGGGAATATTTCTTTCAGTTCCAATTCAATTTGGAATAAGTTGTTTTCACTATATTCTACTAGTACTAGGGCTTTTGGCGAAAACCTACTTATCTGGCGGCAGAGTTCTGAACCTATGGAACCTCCAGCACCACTGACTAAGATGGTTTTATCCTGAATATAGCCGGATATTTTATTGAGGTTAAGTTGTACTGGTTCACGACGCAGCAAGTCCTCCAGCTGAATCTCTCTGAAGTCATATTTATCTGCTAACAAGTCATTGGTTCCCCTGAATATACGCACTCGGGCCTGGGTTTGGCGGCAAATATCCATGATCTCGCGTATGGTACGACCGTTGGCGGACGGAATAGCAATAATTATTTCCTCCACCTGGTATTCTTTTACTATTCTAGGGATGTCACGACGCCTGCCTAATACCGGCACACCGTAAACAGTAAGGTTCTGTTTGAAGGGACTGTCATCGATAAATCCAACCGGAGTCAGGTTTAGGCTGCTATTATTCAAAAGCTCTCGCGCTACCATAGCTCCCCCGTCACCAGCCCCGATTATGAGAGTATTCTTACCCTGGCTGTTTTTCTGTTTTATTATATAATCCCTTAATAAACGCCAGCCCAAGCGGGATCCACCGATAAATCCAGAAATCAGCAGCCACGTCAAGATATATACGCTACGGGGAAGATGGGGAAGATCAATGGTATAAATGCACAGCACCATAAGAACTGAACTGGTGGTAGTGGCTTTTAATATTCCATACAGTTCGCCTATGCTGGCATACTGCCACATTCGGTGGTAGAGCCGGAATACATGCATAAATCCTAGGGTGAGTATTATGTAATAGGGTAAAAGGTAGACAGCGTTATTGACATATAGGGCATACTGTCCTGACAGATCACCTTCGAATCTTAACACCAAGGCTAAGAATAAGGCTAAGGCGACGAATATCGAATCTATGCACATCAGGGCTATTATGCGTATGGCTTGGGTCATGGTGAAGTATATACCTCCGTAAATGGGTATCTTCATCGCTGCCAACTAGCAATAACAAGATGAAAGACATCATCGCAGCAATGATAAAAAATGCGAACTGTTACTTTAACGGTTCTTGACTAATTAGTTTTTTATAGGCCGAATAAGCTTGCTCATTGATTGTTTTTAGCTGTTGAGCTATGTTGTTAGCTTCAGTGGTATGACCGTTATGATATAAACTGGCGGCATACCAGACAAATTGTTCCAGTACAGGCTGCGCAGTGTTCGCATTTAAGACGGGATAAAACTTTACATAATCCACAAAAAATGTACTGCCTGCACCCACACTGCCTGTGCCAATAGAAAAACTGCGCCATTGGTGCCCTTCATCGACCGTTAATCTTTGCTTAACCACATTCCAGGAAGTCTGCGGTGTTATTACCTCTCCACTATGGAAAACAAATGAGGTATTTATAGATTCTTTTTCACCACCGGTATTACCCCATATTCCAGCAGAGTTGCTGGTATCAGCTATGGCTCCAGGCGTAAAGTTATGTATCTTGTACCTGATTTCCAGTATATATTCAGTACCTGGCTGTACTGGGATCCGGGAAGCCAAATCCAGCACCATAGGCCAGCCTCTTTGGTCTTGCTTGGCAACAGCTTTTAGGCAGGTCCCGTCTACAGCTTGCTTATCTCTTACAGTGGACAAGACCCAATTTTCGTTTTCTAAAGACGTATTACTAAATCCAGTATCAGGGAACTCTAAGTTAAGCAGATTGGTAGTAAAGGACTTAAATACAGCCAAACATTTTTGATAATTACCTAGCAAATAATCAGCTTTGGCTATATTATACTGGGCTTCGGCGCTCAGGGTCAGAGGTTGTCCATTCCAAGGCCTATCCTGGTTAATTTTAGCCTTTTGCTCTTCCAGCTTGAGCTGTACCTCTATCATTTTACGGGCTAGCAAAGCGGTCTGTTCCTTATTACCTTCCTGATGGTAATAGTTCAATCCGGCTGCCAATACTTTTATGAATACTTCATAACTATTTATATCATAGGGATTAGGCAATAAAACCCCTTCTGCTTGTCGCAGCATTAAGGAGAAATCTCCTAATATATTGGCGGTATTGAGTAATGAACTTCGTATTCTGGGATTATAGGGCTTTAGTTCTTCAGCTTTTTCTATGGCTGATACAGCTTGCTTATATACCTGCTCTTTCAGTAGATAATCGGATTCTTTCAAACCAAGGTACTTCAAAGCGTAAATATATGCTAAGTCTGCCTGATACTCAGCACTTAACGAGTTCAGCCGGGTTGCTTTTTCATAATGGTGTAAGGCGGTTTGCAGCAGTTCGTTTCGCTTCTGGTCTGATTGGTCAGCTGCAGCCGACTGTACAGCCGTGCTGGCTATTACAGCATGCATATGGGCACCATAGTAGGAGCATCCACAAAAAATTAAGACCAAAAAGCACAGAATAGCTATCCCTGTGCTGAAGGCAGGCATGATATGAGCAAATTTGCTGAAAGCCGGTTCATACTGGTGATTAATACTCTGAGCTGCACTGATTAAAGCCCATAAAGTCCATAGCACTAGGGCAATAGCCGATAAAGAAAGGTCAAAATCAATGGCAGCATGTAAGCCCAAAGCGACTGCAGCAATAAAAGTTCCCCCTATTAAAATCTGTTGGTCAGTGCTGCCATTATTTCGGGCTTGGCGATAGGTTTGGTATGCTGCCCGGAAAAATAGGATCCAGATAGCTAAGAAAGCCAGCAAACCAATGGTACCTGCCTCAACCCAAACCTGAAGAAAATGATTATGAGCTTCGGTAGTAAAATACAAATAATCTTGATAATGATGGTATAAAGCATTCCAGCCATCAGCGCCTGTACCATTTATGGGATAGTCTTTTACGATATCCATCCCCCAGCGAATAAAGTCGGCCCGGGATGTAAAACTGCTATTTGAGAAGTCTGTTAATCCAGCCAATTCTTCCATAATGGCTTCGGTTTGCAAAGGACTATTTGGATTATTTAGCACTATGCTTGCGGTGCCTAGTACTACTAGCACCAGAGCAGCCACTACAGCTAAGGTAGCTTTAAAACCCTTTCGATTATGTACAAATATCAAACATTCCCATATTAACATTCCCAAAGCTACAACTAATACACCTATTAAAAGATAAGTCAGTGCAGACTGTTGAGCTATTATGGCCGGATAAAACTTAATATATGTTGCCCCTGCCGCAGCAACTGCAACCATCAGCACCCATAAAAAACTTACTTTGTTTAATCCAGGCATAACTGCTAACAGTAATATAGCGCCTATAATGAATATCAGCCAGGCTCCTTTGGATAAGGTGCACAGGATGACTAATATCATTAAAAAAGCTGCAGTAGTATAGATCAGTCTGACAGACAATTTTTTTTCGGCAGTAACTAAGGTGATAGCTAATAAGCTTATCACTGCTAGGTAAGTAGCAGTAGCATTGGAGTATTGCAGGGTTGAGTATATTACCTGATTAACATAAGCGCCAGGATAGCTGGAAAAACCGGTAGCAGCTAATATACCAATCACGGCTACACCGGTTCCGGCAGCCAGGAGAATCTGTAGTATAGTCGTATAATCGCGGTAACTTTTGACTACTTGGGTTACCATCCAGAAGACCATGAAGTAATTTAATGTTCTTAAAAATCCATAAAAGGCTTCGCCGGGATGTATTGCGCCGATAAGAGATAATAGGTACGCTCCGGCATAGGCTAATACCGCCCAGTCCAAGGGGGTTCTCAGGAAGGTATAATCCTTCTGGGATATTTTGTGTACCCAGATTAAAAGGAAGACTAAAGCACTAAAAACATGGTACAGAAACATGTCTTCATTAAAGAATAATCCTCTATAGAAGGGGGGGTAAAAGATAAGGATTCCCAAGAAAACAAATACTACTGCAGGAAGCCACCAGTATAGGTAGTATGGTTGCAGATTCTTTTCAATTATTTTGGTTTGCTTTTTTTTCTTTTTGGCCATGATTATCTCCTAAATTTTTTGCTTAAGCAGATTTTTCTTTACTTGTTGCAGAACGCATGTACTCCATAAGGAATACAGCGAAAATTACCAGCATAAATCCTAATACGGCAGCAACAGCCGTATTTAACATTACCCTCGGTGCCACAGGCTCAATAGGCGGTGTTGCTGGCGACAAGACAATAATCTCCTGCTGATTACCTAGAGATGATTGCAGTAACTCTACTTCCATTAATTTACCACTAAGCAAGTCTACCATTTGTTCCAGTCGTTTTATCTCTCGTTCTCTGCGGGCATTATCACCGGCCGAAGCATATGAATCATTAACAGCTTCAGCTAATTTGGTTTCCGCTTGTTCCAACTGGAACTCAAGTGTAGCTATCATATTGTTCAAATATTCCTGGTTCAATTCCCGGGCATAGGTAATGGTTTGATTGACTAGCTCATTAGCCAAGTCACTGCTTTCCTGAGGGTCATTTCCTGAAACCACTATCTCGGTGGTATTAGTACTGCTGTCGTATTCTATCTTCACTCGTTCGCGTATTTTTCTAAGGCTCTGATCAAGATTTAAAGTCTGGCGGCTTCTTATTATTACATGATCTGAAACAAGCAAAGCGCCGAAGTTACTTATACTTACCTGGGGCAGCTTCAGCATTGATCTAATGTCTTCACTCATCTGCCATTGTAAACTGTTCTCTGCATCAACCACATAGGTGAGGGAGGAACCATTTAAGGCGTTTATGTTAGCGGGAGCTACGACCGTACGAGCTTCATAAACTGGATCCATAAAAAATTTACTAACGATAAAAGCTATGATCATAAAAGCCATGGTAACCCCTAAAATGGTCCATTTCCATTTCCAAAGGATAGCGAATATTTCTCTCAAGTCAATTTCTTCTTCGTAATAAGTTGGCATATTATTTCTTTCTTCCATATATTTCTCCCTTGCCGCCTTGGATTTACTTAGTAATTTAATGATGCTACGCCCCTTCAGGACCAGTGATGGCATATTGGTCAGATTCACATAAGTTAAGTCTTTCGGCAGATTCACTATAAATCCTGCTTAGAATTGTCGATATATATATACGATCAATATACAGAAACAGGCAGGTTTCAAACCTGCCCCAGACTGTCAAAGAAGTCTTTTAGCGGTTAGACGTTTGAGATTGCCATGCCCCTCCGGGGCTCGCAATGACACATAAGACGGCCTTTTGGTATGTCATCGCGAGGAGCTTAGCGACGTGGCGATCTATAGACTCAAACCGGAGATAAACATAGAGATTGCCACGCGCTACGCGCTCGCAATGACACATAAGAAGTCCTACTTGCCCATATACGCCAGTATGCCCTCGGCTATGGCTTGGGCGGCCAGTTCCTGGAAGGTCTTTTTCATGGCCAGGTCCTGTTCTTCCGGATTGCTGATGAAGCAGATTTCACACAGCACAGAAGGCATCTGGGTATTTCTCAAAACCGAATAATTTGCCTGTTTTACTCCTCTATCAGTACGACGCAGGTTGCTGATCAGCCTTTTATGGATTTCGTTAGCCAGTTTCTGGCGTTCGTCCTTTTGCATGAACAGTTCAGGCCGTTCGGGTGGTGCATAGTAATAAGTCTCGGTGCCGCCTTTGTCTGGGGTGGTTGTGGAATTATGGTGAATGGAGACAAACAAGCCGGCATTAAGAGCATTGGCTATTTCAGCCCGGGTTTCCAAACCTACGGTAGAATCATCATCCCGGGTATATTCCACATCCACACCGTGCTTTTTAAGAATTTCTCCTACCATCAGGGCAACCTTCAAATTGAGTTCTTTCTCGTCCACCTTGGTGCCGCGGGCACCAGTATCGTTGCCGCCATGGCCAGGGTCAATCACCACCAGGTTATCCTGGCGGGACTTGACTGCCGATTTATTTACCATCATAATATTGAACTCATTGCCCAAGCTGCCTCCCAGACCTAAGGAGTATTTGCCCAGATTATTGGTGTTTACCGTAATCAAGGTAGAGCCATCCTTGACGGAAAAGCTCACTGAGTCGATTAGATCGCTGTCCTTGAAGGTATATTTATCTTCTGCCTTGCCTAGAACTACCCCTTCCAGTGTTACTTCCAGCCGATCGCCTTTCAACTGGGCTGAATACTTAGGCGGCAGAGCTGTGGTTATGATCAGCCTTTCTCCATTGCTGCTAAAGGCTTTGCGGTCAACCTTTAGTATATAATTGGGGATGATTAATACTTCTTTCTTGCCGCCCTGCTCGCTGGCAGTCCTGTATTCGGTTCCGGAGGGGAAGGTAATAGTGACTACTGCATCATCCCCATCCTGGGTTCCCTTAATGGTAAGTTTAGAATTACCCAGGGTTTCTTCAAACAAGTACTTGCCTTCTACTTTCCGGTCCTTGATGGTATATACTACCTGGCTGGAACCTTCTTTTATCTTGGCATCTATTGTGCTTCCTGATTCGATACCTATGGTGTAACCTGTCTCATCCTTTTCACAGGACAGCCAGATCACATCTTCTCCGGGCTTGTCCGGTTTGGTGGAAGGTGTTTTCGGTGTTTCCTCTTCAGGAGGCAGGTTGGGATCAGGAATAGGTTCATTGGCTTCCCAGGCCACATCCACTACCCAGCTGGCTACCCAACCTCTTGTGCCGCCGCGGCTTACCTCATACCAGCCATCCCGTTCGCTGATAACGGTCAGTTTTTCACCTGGTTCCAACAGGGCAACTCTATCATAGGAAGAATCAGGGCCAGAGCGCAAGTTTACCGGATCTTCTACTATAACCAGTGAGGGAGTCTCTTTGCTGGCTGGAGAGGTCATGGTTACAGTGTAGGTAGTCTGGTCCCATTCTACTTTGCCGCCGAAAGCTTCCCCGACAAAGCGCAGGGGGGCTAAGGTACGATCCTTAATAATCTTGGCAGGAACGTCCAGAGGCCATACTTGGCCGTCAACTGTTGGTTGAGTGGAACCAATAGGTAAAATCACTTTTGTGCCGTTCCGAACCGCAGTCACGGTATTGGTAGCGGCATCCCATTGCACAGCAGCTCCCATGGCTTCGAATATAGCCCGCAAAGGTACCAGGGTACGGCCATTTTCTATAATAGGATCTACCTCGAAACTCAAGCGCTGGCCATCCAGGAATACCACTGGCGTAGTGGTCCCTGTACCAGAAGTAGATGGAGTTGGTGTAGGCGGAGTGGTGCCGGTGCTTTTTACCTCTTCCACCAGCCAAGCGGCTACCCAGACATTGGTGCCATCATTCAAACGGATCTGGTACCAGTCTCCCTGGGTGGCTACCACTGAGAATACTCCCTGATCAGGAATCATGCCTACTTTATCGTAATTAGTTCCCGGCCCGCTGCGCACGTTGATGGGACCGGACTTAACTTTAACTTGTTTACCCGTTGATGCTGACGGTGTCGATGGGGTTGAAGCAGTACCACTGGGAGCAGTGGTCTTTTCACCTGTCTTTTCCGCATAAGACGCAGAAATATAGCCTACCTTCCCCTGGGGGGTTTGAACTTTGTACCAGGACCCCTCGCTGCCCAAATAAGTTAAGGTGTCACCTTTAGCTACTTGTCCCACTATATCATAGTTGGTACCCGGTCCGGAACGTAAGTTTACCGTGGTGCCGGTAACAGTAACTTTGGCGGCAGCCTGCACGGTGATATAGGAACCGTTTACCCAACCGGTAGTATTTCCTATGGTTATTTTGTACCAGTCTCCTTGCTGCTGGGAAATGGTAACCTGGGTGCCTTGATAAACGGTGCCGACAATTTGGTAGTTGGTGCCGGGACCGGACCGAATATTGACCACACTGCCTTTGATAACACCCGTGTCTGCCCAGGCAGAATTAGTCCAGCACAATATGGCCAGCCAAGTCAGGGATAGTATCAATAAAACGGTAAGCAGAGGATTCATATGGTGAAAAGAGCTTTGCTTATGTAAAGAGTGGTTGAGGTTCATGGTAAACCTGCCTTTCTTTTATTCTTGTTCATATCAGTTGACGCTGATTCACGCGGATTTTCTAGACATTCTTCGATTATTATAAGATTGTTTTGTCGAAGCACCGCAATCCCTTTAAGGATGCAATTCTAATTATACCCATTAGGATACATAGAGTCCTTACGGGCAATGTTCACCGTGTTGCAGCTGCGATGCCTGAAAACGGTCTCAGAAATGAGATTGCCACGCGCTATGCGCTCGCAATTACACAGTGAGAAACAGCGAGTATCAGCATAATAGTTGTCACTATTTGTTCGACATTTCCTGGCCTTAGTCCTGCAAAAAAACTTGGTAAATACGGGAAGCTGTCTTTTTAAGCTTAATACACGGTTACGATATCAATCCTTGCACTGCGGGGAATATTTTTTTGAAAAGCTTGGACGGTATTAGATCTAACCAATAGCTAGCATATCTAGCATATTCTAGAAATGGACAAATTGGATAGCACCTTTGGCCTAATAGGTTCATATACATGTTAAGGGGCAATGGGGCCCGGGATTTTACCCGGGCTTTTTTTGGTTGTAAGGAGGTAGATTGGTAATGTGTGGCATTGCCGGCTGGGTGGATTGGCAACGGGATCTATGCCAGGACAGGGAAATGGCTGTGATAGAGAAGATGACTGAAACTTTGATTCCCCGGGGGCCGGACGACCAAGGTATCTGGGCAGCTGAACACACCTTATTGGGGCACCGGCGGCTGATAGTTCTGGACCCGCTGGGAGGCATCCAGCCTATGATTAAGGTACACCATGACCAAACCTATGTGATCGTCTACAATGGTGAAATCTATAATTACCGGGAACTGCGCAGCAAGCTGAAAACTCTGGGGCATGATTTCGTTACTGCCAACTCTGATACTGAGGTACTCCTGCATGCCTACATAGAGTGGGGAATTGACTGTGTTCGCTACCTGAATGGTATATTTGCCTTTGCCATCTGGGATGAACGGCGCCAGCACCTGCTGCTGGTCCGGGACCGGCTGGGGGTTAAGCCCCTTTTTTACCTGGCAGGGCCAGATTCACTGCTGTTTGCCTCAGAAATAAAATCTATATTAGCCCATCCGGAAGTGCCAGCTCAGGTAGACGGGGAAGGCCTGGCGGAAATCCTGGTTCTGGGGCCGGCCCGTACCCCGGGTCACGGCATTTTTAAGGGAATTCACGAAGTCCTGCCCGGGCACTGCCTGCTCTTCGACCGGAAGGGAATACGCACCTGGCCCTACTGGCGCCTGCAGAGCCAGCCCCATCTGGATGATGCTGATGCTACCGCCGAAAAGCTGCGGGAACTGCTGGAGGACATCGCTGTCCGGCAGTTGCAGTCAGATGTGCCTATCGGTACTCTTTTGTCGGGAGGATTGGACTCCAGCATCTTAACTGCCCTGGCTGCCCGGGCGGTCAAAGGGTCACCTCTTTCCACCTTTTCCGTAGATTACCGGGACTCCAGCCGTTACTTTGTGGCCAACCAGTTTGAGACCAACCCTGACGGGCCCTGGATCCAAACGGTTTCCAAATACCTGGGTACCAATCACCACACTATAGTATTGGATAATCATGATTTGGCCGGTGCTCTGCCCCAGGCGATGCAGGCGGCAGACATACCAGGGATGACTGATATTGACGCTTCACTGTTGCTGTTCTGCCGGGAAATAAAGAAAAAGGTGACGGTAGCCCTGTCGGGAGAATGCACAGATGAAGTCTTCGGGGGCTATCCCTGGTTTCATAATCCGGCTGCGGCTTCGGAAAAGGGCTTTCCCTGGGTCAGAATGGTGGAACAGCGCAGTGAGTTTCTATCCCCGGAGATTGGAAATCTGATTAGGCCCCGGGAGTATGCTCTGGACCGCTATCATCAAGCCCGGGCGGAAGTGCCGCGGCTGCCGGGGGAGAATCCAGCGGATGCCCAGATACGGGAAGTTTTCTACCTGAACATCACCCGTTTTATGCCCACCCTTTTGGATCGCAAGGACCGCATGAGCATGGCTTGCGGTCTGGAGGTACGGGTGCCCTACAGTGACCACCGTCTGGTGGAGTATGTGTGGAATATCCCCTGGTCTTTGAAAAATTACGGGGGTCTGCCCAAAGGAATCCTGCGCTATGCTGCCAAGGGTCTCTTACCTGACGAGGTTTTAATGCGCCAGAAGAGTCCTTACCCAAAAACTCACCATCCCATTTACCGGGAAATAATCAAGGCTCAACTGGAGCAGGTCCTGAACAATCCGGATTCACCTCTTTTGAATTTGGTTCAGCCCGAAAAGCTCCTGGAGATGCTGCGATCCAACCGGCTCCTGATGGATAAACCCTGGTTTGGGCAGCTAATGGGGGATACCCAGTACATGGCTTACCTGCTGCAGGTGAACCGGTGGCTGGAGCATTACAAGGTAGAACTGTGTCTCTAAGAACCAGGGAAAAACCAGAGAGGCGGTTCTTCCGGTTCAAATATGCAGCCATGAGAATCGTCCCCCTGATTATGTTCCGGTTCGCAGTGATTTGGTCTTTATCATGAACCGGGCCGATGTGGGCATCGGCCCCTACAATTGGGCAATGCAGATATTGTTCGATAAATACGGGCCGACAGAGTCGTCGGCCCCTACAATCCGTTCGCTCAATCCATCGGGTCGTGTGGGCATCGGCTACCGCTCAGCGCAATCTGGTCATAAACCATGTTTGCTTTGTTTCAGTAGGTTGCCATGAGCACCTTGGTGGAGGAGTCCGGTATAGCCGGTGCAGATGGGCGAAGGAAGGGGGACGAGGGACAGGATGTCCCGAGAGGGCTATCAAACAGGATGTTTGTTTAGCCCGGTACCCCCTGAGTCGCACAGCAAACCGTTGCTATATCGTGACGACGGAACAGGTGCGCATGTTTAACCTACTGGATACCATAAGTCGTCGTTTCCTACAGCAGGCCTGACATACGGGCCGACAGGGTCGTCGGCCCCTACGATTTTTCGATAGAATGTTCATCTTCTAACGGGCCGGTGTGGGCTTGGTTCCATACATGCCGGGTCGACGGGGTTGTCGATCCATACAGATCTCCGGGCCGATGTGGGCATCGGCCCCTACTAAGATTCATCTATGAGGATACTGTCATTCATCGTAATCTCCATCTAAGATGACAAAAGCGGGAACCGGAGTCCCCGCTATGAATACTTGAAGATAGATTGTTAGATGTAGCCCTCAGGGCCGGTAAGATCTGAGTAAGCAGGAGAGGCGGGAGGATTGTCCGTATCATCCTCAACTGGCTCCTGCCGGTCTGGCTCAGAAGGTTCCTTTTTCCCTGGTTTATTAGACTGATCTGTTCTTTTATCAACGTTGTGAGAAGGCTTGCCTTCTTCCTGGGGCAAATAACCCTCACTGCTGGTATTTTTCTGGTCATTATTAGATTCATTGGTCGAGGGTACTACATTTTTAATAGTGTTCTGCACCACCGCTAAGGTCTTGCCTTCGAACATGGTTTCCATGCAAGAGGGGACGGTTCTGTCTGTCATGTCCGCCCTACTGTTTCGCGTAAATCATTCATCTTAATACATGACAGGCAAAACTGACCCCTCTTGCACTAGGCCACAGAAATCTTTTAGTAAACATACCCCTCGGGGCCGGTGAAGTCTTGTGTCGAAGGAGACGCAGGAGGACTCTTCGGCTCATCCTCTGAAGATTGCTCACCAGAACCAGGCTGGGGCAGGTTTTGTTCAGGGCTGACCGGGTCATCTTTAATGTCCATCCTATCTGTTTTCTTGTCTCTGTTGCCTGCTTCATCATCCCCGGAAATATATCCATCTTGGCTGCTGATATCTTCGTCCTTAGTGCTGGACCCATTAGCCGATGGTACTACATTCTTAATAGTATTTTGCACCACCGCTACGGTCTTGCCTTCGAACATGGTTTCCAGGAGGCTGGCTATCTGCTTTTTATCCACCTGCCAGTAACTATTCAGGAGATAGCCGTTTTCATCCACCTCATCATAAAATGAACCGGGCAGGGTTTGGGCTATTATGGATTCGGTGCTGAATCCAGGAGCCCAGCTGGCTATGCGCAGCATGTCGGTTACTTTCATATTGGTTTGCACATATTGATTCAGGTCTTTAATTAATTTAGGCAGCTTGGGAAGGGTTTTGGGCTGCAGCACTTCCTTGGCCAGGGCTTTGATGAACTCCTGCTGCATACTGGTGCGGTCTATATCCCCCATGTTATAGTCCCGGAAGCGTACAAAGGCCAAGGCTTCACTGCCATTTAACTTTTTGGTTCCCGGCTGCAGGTCAATACCCTCGGATGGCTTGTACATACGCTGGGGCACAGTTATGGTAACTCCGCCCAGGGTATCCACTATCTTTTTGAACCCATTGAAATCCATTTCCACCCAGTAGTCGATCTTTATGCCCATCAAGTCTTCCACCGTGGAAACAGCCAGCTCTGGACCGCCCAATACATTAGCGGCACAGATTTTTTCCGTAGCCCCCTTGATGGTTACTTTGGTATCCCTGGGTATGGAAACCACTGCTGCTTTGTTCAGTTTGGGATCAACGGAAACCAAGATCATAGTGTCGGAGCGGGATGTTGTTTCCCCCGGCCGGGCATCCACCCCCAGCACCAGGATATTGGTGCGTTCCCCATCCTGCCGCTCCAGGATTTCTTCTTCCACTTCCTGGGGCTGTTCGTCAGCCTCAGCCATATGATTAACAATTAAACTGGTCAATCCGGAACCTATACCGAAGCAGATACCGAAAATAAGACCGGCACATATCATCATGATTAAATACCTTTTGCGTTTATTCATTATAATCACCTATGAAATCGATTACTAAAAATAATTAATATAAGATCGCCACGCCGCTTTGTGCAAGAGGGGACGGTTCTTTCTTGCACATTTCCCAAATAAGATTTAATAAAAACTGTTTTCATGATGTGCAAGAAAGAACCGTCCCCTCTTGCACAGAAACTCATTACCACACCATTAATACGACGTAACTAATTAATCCTTACATGCACATTTACATTTCTACATGGTGGGGTGGCTTAGCCACCTGGGCGCCCAGCTGGGGCGTTTTGCCGGTAAACATGCCGATACGATCGGCTCCAATCACCACCAGCAGCAACAGCAGCGCCAGGATCAAGCTGGCTTTGGGGCTGGTTATCAAGGACAGGACCACTGCTGTGCCGCCGAAGAAAGCACTTATTCCATATATAATCAGCACGCTGCGGCGGTGGCTCAGTCCCAGGGCCATCAGGCGATGATGGAGATGGTCCTTGTCCGGCATAAAAATAGGTGCCCTTTTGAGCATCCGGCGGATAATAGCAAAAAAGGTATCAAATATGGGTATACCCAGAATCACTATCGGCACAAACAGGGAAATCACAGCCGCGCTTTTGGCCGTACCCATAACCGCCAGGCAGGCCAGTACAAATCCAAGGAAATTCGATCCTCCGTCCCCCATGAAGGTACGGGCAGGATGGAAATTGTAGGGTAAAAAACCCGCAATGGCAGCTACCAGGATAAAAGCTGTCATGGCTACCGCCGTCTGGCCATGCAGGAGCGCTACTATCCCCATGGTAGCAGCAGCAATAGCTGATACCCCGCCGGCCAGACCATCCAGGCCGTCGATTAGATTTATGGCATTAGTAACACCGACTATCCACAGGAAAGTCAAGGGCAGGCTCAAATAACCAAGGGCCCAAAGACCGTCAAAGGGATTGGTGACAAAGTGCACGATTACCCCAAAATACATGGCCACTGCAGCGGCCAGGCATTGACCTGCCAGCTTCACCCAGGGGGACAGTTGGTAAATATCATCCAGCATACCCACCAGAAAAATGATTACCCCTCCCGCCAGGATTCCATAAAAGGCTGGATTACCCCAGGTTCCCAGCAGGGTGGCGATCATAAAGCCCGCAAAAATAGCCAGACCGCCCAGGCGAGGCATGGCCTGGTGATGAACTTTACGCTGGTCCGGTTTATCTATAGCACCTAGCTTAAAAGCTGCTTTTATTGCCAGGGGCGTTAAAAGAAAGGCTATGACAAAAGCCGACAACACCACCATAATATACAAGGCCATGGAAAACAAACCCTCCTTAGCCCATGAACTACGCTAATTCTAACACCGCCAAGGCGGGCTTGTCTATATGCCAAGATTTAGGGGGAAACTCGGCGTAACCTAGAGGACAGGCTTGGCAATCTTTAGAATGCATCCCTATATAAGCCATGCAGGGACTGCCCAATTATTGCTGTTTATTGGAAGCAGTTGGGAGCTTAAGCATATGACACTGCCTGTTCCTACTTTAAGCCCGGTTTTTTCCAGCACCTGAAAATGCTTTACCGCTTCCCGGGAAGGATTGCTGGTTTTCTTGATTTCAATGGGATACAAAACATCATTCTCGTGAATAATCAAGTCAATTTCCTTTTGATCCTTGTCACGGTAAAAGTAAAGGGGCGGTCTTTTCCCTTGGTTTAAGTAACTTTTTATGATTTCCCCAACCACCCAGGTTTCGAAAAAGGCTCCGGACATTGCGCCAGCTTCTAAAGCTTCCGGAGTTGTCCATCTGGTTAAATAAGCACACAGGCCTGTATCAAGGAAATACATTTTGGGGGTTTTGACCATTCTTTTCAGTACGTTGTTGTAGTATGGCTGGATAAGCGCTACCATTCCTGAAGACACCAAAATAGATAACCATTGCTTGGCAGTGGGCGAACTTATTCCGGTATCTTTCGCCAAATCCGCATAATTGATCAGTTGACCGGTGCGTGCCGCCACTGACGATAAAAAGCGCAAAAAAGTTAACTCATCACCTACCTGAGTAAGATCTCTGATATCTCTTTGCAGATAGGTCTGGACATAGGAAGAATGAAAGATCTCGATATTAATATTGTCCTGGCTGTACAATGCCGGCATACTGCCGGTGTGAATTCTCTTGAAAATTTCCTGCAGGCTTTGGGGCGACCTGAACTTAAGTCTGTTTATCAGCTGGTCCGGATCAGTGGTAAAGGGGGCAGAGGCAGTTTTTTGAATCTCGCTGTTGGAAAGTCCCAAAAGCTGAACTATGCCCACCCTACCCGCCAAAGATTCACTGGCATTTTTCATTAGATGAAAGGTCTGGGAACCGGTAAGCCAAAAAGCTCCTTTTTGCGAGCTTTTGTCCACATACATTTTAATATAAGGCAATAGCTGGGGAGCATATTGGATTTCATCAATAATAACGGGCGGTGTAAATCTCTGCAGAAACAATTCCGGATCCCGGACCGCCAAATCGCGAATCATTGGATCATCCAGGGTCACATAGTTTCTTTGGTCACCGGCCAGTTTTCGCAGCATGGTGGTTTTGCCCACCTGACGAGGCCCTGTAACCAATATTACGGGAAAGCTGTCCTGCATTTCCAGTATGGTTTTTTCCAAAGCTCTCTTAATATACATGGCTATCTTTTCGGCTAAAATAAAATTTGATTTTAGTTTAGACGAAGATAGAGATACTGTCAAGTTTTTCCATGCAGATTTTATTGTTCTTCTATAATTCCGGCTGGATCCATTTCTCCCAGATCTTCTCCAGTATCCAGATGCCCAGCAGCACTCCCAGGCCGATGACTATTCCCACCCAGAGTCCTGCCAGGGTGCGGCTGGCAGAGATGGTTATAGCGGTAAAGACATGGGAGAAGCTGTTGACCACGGAGATAGTACCCATCATTACTCCCATTCCTAAAATCAGAACCAATTCCTTAAAGGGATAGCGGCGATATAGATAAACCAGAGAGAGAATAGCCGGATAACCGATTAGTATTTCCTTGAAGCGAGGCCGGGCCATAAAAATGGTTTCCAGCACTTCCCGCAGTCTCAGTTCCAGTTCGGATACGGCCACTCCGCCGGTATGACCGCTGCGGCCCACATAATAATATACAGCCACCAGGAGTACGAATATCAGACCCAGGGCCAGGTAGCTGGGACTGCGGCGCAGCCAGCCGGCGGTGTATTTGACCACCCCTTCTTCCCCGCTGAAAACCGCCAGGTAATTGATTCCGAACATCAGCAGGGGCAGCAGGAAGGCCAGTTTTACTCCCCGGAACAGTTCCACATTCATAATGTAGCGTATATCAGCCAGACTGCTGACGATAGTATAGCCTCCCAACAGGTTTATCCCCAGCAGTATGGCCAGGGAGGTAACTACCTGGCGTAAGAAGCCATGTTTTTCCCGGTGATCCCGCAGGTAGATAATCCACACCAGGCTGGCCAGAGTGGGATAGAGAATGGCAGCGGCCAGGGCATAGAGCTTTTCCAGGGCAGCGCCGGCAGCCAGTCCCACCAGTATGGCCAAAACTGCTCCGATTCCGGCAATTATATATTTCCACCGCTCCGGTATTTTCAGCAGGTAAATCAGGTACAGGAAAGAACCCACCCACAAGCTGAGGGCGATCATGATCCAGTGAAAGGTCCCCGGCATCTCGCTGGACAGGGGAGCCGTCTTATCTGCTAGTACAAAGCCTTTGTTGCTTATGGTGTTATGGAAATCGCTGAGTTTTTGGGT
>Ga0134094_1002125_pt1 | contig 17644 bp, 13 predicted proteins | sample 5_1taG_FD_94458 | JGI IMG/M metagenome (GOLD analysis project Ga0134094, IMG submission 94458) | Switchgrass degrading microbial communities from high solid loading bioreactors in New Hampshire, USA - 5_19_20_110_A1 metaG | ecosystem: Engineered > Bioreactor > Semi-continuous > Anaerobic >... | reverse complement strand
GCCGGCGCCCCCTTCCGGGACGACAAGACCAAAATCCTCTACGCCTACGACTACAAGACGAAGGACACCATCCGCCTGCGGGGCGGGCACCACATCAAGAAAATCATGCGCCAGGCCCTGGCAAAAGAGGAGAATGTGACCCTCTTTGAGCGGGTCATGATCACCCGGCTCTTGACGGAAGGCGGCCGGCCGGGCACCCGGGTCATCGGCGCCACGGGGCTCCATGAGGAGACGGGCGAGTTTTACGTCTTTTCCGCCAAGGCCGTCATTATCTGCACCGCCGGCGTCTCCATGCAGGGCACCAGCACCTGGACCTTCAACTCCGAGATGTTCGCCAACGGCTACCGCTCCGACCCCCGGAACACCGGGGACGGCATCGCCATGGCCTGGGAAGCGGGGGCCGAGATGAACAGCGAGCACCAGTTCGGCCAGGCCTTAAACGTCGGCCCCTTCGGCTGGCCCTGGTACGGCATCGGCAACCCGGACAACACCTGGCACGGCTGCACCATCGTGGACAACAAGGGCAAGGAAGTGCCCTGGGTAGACGGGCTGGACCAGCCCATCTCCACCCTGGAGGAGCGGTGGCTGCCGGGGAAGGGCCAGGTCTATATGGGCTATATGCGCCCGATCCCCTACTTTGACCCCAAGCTCATCGAGAGCGGCGAGTACGAGCTGCCCTTCTGGGCGGACCTGTCCTCCCTGCCGGAGCACGAGCGCCGGGGCATCTGGGGCCTGATGGTGGGCAACGAGGGCCGCACCCGTTTTGCCATTTATGATTATTACAACAAGGCTGGCTTCAATCCCGAGACGGACATGCTCCAGTGCCCGGTCATGACGCCCGAGAGCTTCACCTACCGGAGGAAGGACTGGTTCCAGGGCGAGCCGAACATGGCCCGTTTCTGGAAGGCGGACACCTTGGCGGGCATGTCCACGGACTGGAACCAGATGACGAACGTGCCCGGCCTGTTTGCCGCAGGGTCCGAGTCGAACCAGGGCGGCGCCGCGGCGGGCTCCTCGGGAGCCTACGCCGGCAACCGGGCCGCCGAATACGCGATGGAGACGCCCCGGGTGCCCCTCGACGAGGCCCAAATCGCCGCGGAAAAAGAGCGGGTTTACGCCCCCGTGCGGCGCATGGGTGACCGGGACGCCCGCATCAGCTGGAAGGAGCTGTGGATGGGCTTAAACCGCGTCATGCAGCAGGACTGCGGCGAGTTTAGGACGGAGGCCACGCTGCGGCACGGCCTCATGTGGCTCCAGAGCATCCGGGAGAAGGAGATGCAGATGACCTTTGCCCGCAACCCCCACGAGCTGGCCCGTGTCCTTGAGGTGGAAAGCCGCTACACCGTGGGCGAAATCTACCTGCACCTCGGGCTGGCCAATTATGAGCGGGAGAAGATGGGCGTTCCCGAGGACAAAATGATGTACACGAAGCTCATCAACGGACGGCGCGTACTCACCTTCAAGGACAGAGAGTGGTGGCTGAAGCCCCCTTACGCCCCCACCTATCTGGAAAACTATATGAAGAGCCGGGACAAGGAACTGCAAGGGAGGAGGGTCTGAGATGTCAGAGATTTCAAAGAAGGCCTATCTTGTCCCCAACGCCGTTGCGCCGGGTCAGACGGTGACCATTGACCCGGACAAGTGCATCGGCTGCAACGCCTGCACCAAGAAGTGCCGTATGCAAACGATCATGCCGAACCCTGAAAAGGGGAAGCCCCCCGTCGTCATTTACCCCGACGAGTGCTGGTTCTGCGGCCTGTGCGTGGAGTCCTGCCCGAAGGGAGCCATCGCCCTGCACTATCCCATCAACCAGCGCCTGTTCTTCAAGCGGAAAACCACCGGCGAAGTCTTCCGAATCGACGGTCCGGACGCTCCGCCCCAGAGCTACTTTGAGCCGCCCATCGGGTGATTGAGCCGAACCGGCTGAATCACCGCGCAGCCGTGTGCCTCATTGGGGGCGCGGCTCTGAAGCAATAGAACGGGAGGGACAAGCTTGCTCAGATATATCATCAAGCGGCTTCTGCTTATCATACCCACGCTGCTGTGCATTACTTTCGCCGTGCAGCTTTTCATCGTCATCACGCCCGGGGATCCTGCGCGAATGATCGCCGGCACCCAGGCATCGGAGGAAGAAGTCGAGCAACTGCGGATTGAAATGGGCCTGAAGGACCCGCTGCTCGTCCGGTATGCCAACTACATGAAAGGCATCTTTCGCGGGGATTTCGGCACCTCGTACAGGACGAAACAGCCTGTGCTGCAGGATCTTCTCAAGCGGTTCCCCTATACGCTGCTGCTCGTCGTCATCAGCATGGCGCTGTCCATCCTCATCGGCATCCCCCTCGGGATTTACGCCGCGACGCACCAGTACTCCTGGAAAGACAACGCCGCCGTGCTCATCTCGCTTTTCTGCGTCTCCATGCCGCCGTTCTGGCTTGCCCTCATGCTGGTGCAGCTCCTCTGCGTGAAATTCCGCCTGCTGCCGCCGTCGGGCATTGACACCTGGCTGGGATGGATTCTCCCCTGCTTTACAAACGCCCTGGCTTACGCGGCGTCCATTACCCGGCAGATGCGTTCCAACATGCTGGAGGTCATCCGCCAGGACTTTATCGTCACGGCCCGGGCCAAAGGCCAGACGGAATGGAAAGTGCTGTATAAGCACGCGCTGAAAAACGCCATCATCCCCATCATCATGACGATCGGGTCCATTTTCGGCATGGCCATCGGCGGCTCCATGATCAGCGAGGTCATTTTCGGCATCCCGGGGATCGGAAACTATACCCTGTCGGCGCTGCTTGCCCGGGACTACCCCGTTATCCAGACGAGCGTTCTATTCATCTCCACCTTGTTCTGCATTATCCTCATGCTGACGGACGTGGCGTTTGCCATCGTGGATCCGAGGATACGCGCGCAATATGCAAGGAAAAAGAAAAAGAACAAAGCGGCTCGGGGCAAACCGGAAACCGCCGCCGCATAAGGAGGGAAGACGTACGCCGTGAACGAAACAATCAACTGGAAAAAAAGATCACGGGTGGCAGAAGTCTGGCGCCAGCTGAAGAAAAACAAAGTCGCCGTGGTGTGCCTTTTTATCATCATCGCGGTGTTCCTGGTGGCCATCTTTGCGCCCTACATCGCCCCTTACCCTTACGATAAGCAGGATTATTCGGCCACGTTCGCGCCGCCGAGCGAGGATCACCTGCTCGGCACGGACCAGCTCGGGCGCGACATATTGAGCCGCCTGATTTACGGCGCCTACCAGTCTCTGCAGCTGTCGGTCATCTCAACGGCGATTGCGTCTTTAATCGGCATTATCATCGGCGCAATCGCGGGGTACTACGGCGGCGCGGTGGACAACCTGATTATGCGCTTTTTTGACATTTACCAGAGCATCCCCATGTTCCTGCTGTGCGTGACGCTGGCGGCGGTCATGGGCCCGAGCCTGGCAAACGCCACCCTGGCCATCGGCATCAGCATGATTCCGGGGCCGGCCAGGATGATGCGCGCTTCCATACTGTCCGTCCGCGAAATGGAGTACATCGAATCGGCGCGGCTCATAAACGCCAGCGACTTCCACATCATCCGGAAGTACATCATCCCGAACGCCATCGCCCCCCTCATCGTCTACGTCACGATGAGCATGGGGATGAACATGCTGGCCGGCGCCGCCATGAGCTACATCGGCCTGGGCGCTCAGCCCCCCGTCCCCGAATGGGGCGCCATGGTCTCGGACGCGCGCAATATCATGCGCGATCACGGAACGCTGGCCATGTATCCCGGGTTCTGCATCATGATCGTGGTTTTGGCGTTTAACCTGCTGGGCGACGGGCTGCGCGACGCGCTTGACCCGCGGCTGAAGAGTTGAGGTATGCCCATGAACGGAAACAACAACATTCTTGAAATTGTAGACCTTAAGGTCGAATACCACACAGACGACGCCGTTATCCACGCCGTCAACGGGGTCAACCTCAACGTCAAAGAGGGAGAGACCATCGGCCTAGTGGGCGAAACAGGTGCCGGCAAGACGACCATCGCCCGCTCCGTTCTGCGGATTCTCCAGTCGCCGCCCGCCAAGGTGTGCGGGGGGAAGATTATCTTCGAAGGGCGGGACATTATGACCCTGTCCGAAAAGGAGATGCGCAAAATCCGCGGCAACAAGATTTCAATGATTTTCCAGGACCCCATGACGGCCCTCAATCCCATCGAAAGAGTCGGAGACCAGATTGCCGAAGCGATCAAGCTCCACGGCAAGTACTCGCGCATACAGGCGATGGAGCGGGCGCGGGAGATGCTCGAAATGGTGGGCATTCCGTCCTCGCGGTTTGCCGAATATCCGCACCAGTTCTCCGGCGGCATGAAACAGCGCGTTGTCATCGCCATGGCTTTAGCCTGCAACCCGAAGCTGCTCTTAGCGGACGAGCCCACCACGGCGCTGGACGTCACCATTCAGGCGCAGGTGCTCGACATGATGCGCTCCCTTAAAAACGAGCTTGGTACAAGCGTCGTCATGATTACGCACGACCTGGGCGTCGTCGCTGAGATCTGCGACTCCGTGGCGGTGGTCTATGCCGGGGAAATCGTGGAATACGGCACGGTGGAGCATGTATTCGAGCAGACGTCGCACCCGTACACCATCGGGCTGTTTAATTCGCTGCCGACGCTGGAATCAAAGGAGAACCGGCTCCGCCCCATCAAGGGCCTCATGCCCGACCCGTCGAATTTGCCGAAAGGATGCAAATTCGCCGAGCGCTGCCCCGAGGCGCGGCCGGAGTGCTCCGAGTGCATTCCAGAGGCGGTCGAGGTGGCGCCGGGTCACTTCGTGAAATGTCAGCTGAGGAGGGGCCAGAATGTCCACCCTGCTTGAAGTCAAAGACCTGAAAAAGTATTTCAAAACACCCGGCGGCTACCTTCACGCCGTGGACGGCATTACCTTTACCTTGGACGAAGGGAAAACACTCGGCGTCGTCGGCGAGTCCGGCTGCGGAAAGTCCACCCTCGGCAGAACCATTCTGCACCTCCTGGAGCCCACCGCGGGCCAAATCACGTTTGACGGGGAGGACATCACAAGCCCCTCGAAGCAGGACCTGAGGAGAATGCGGGAGAACATGCAGATGATCTTCCAGGACCCGTACTCCTCCCTGAACCCGCGCATGTCTGTCAGCGAAATCATTATGGAACCGCTTGTGCTGCAGGGGAAGCTCAGCAAAAGCGAAATCCAGCAGGAGACCATTCGCCTGATGGACCTGGTCGGTCTGGCTCAGCGCTTTGCGAACTCCTATCCCCACGAGCTGGACGGCGGAAGGCGCCAGCGCATCGGCATCGCGCGGGCCCTGGCCTTCAAGCCGAAGTTTATCGTGTGCGACGAGCCGGTCTCCGCCCTCGACGTATCCATTCAGGCCCAGATTATCAACCTGCTGCTTGACCTGCAGGAGAGCTTCGGCCTGGCTTACATGTTCATTACCCACGACCTCTCCGTCGTCAAGTACATATCGGACGACATCATGGTCATGTATCTCGGTCAGATGGTTGAGAAGGCGCCGGCGGCGGAGCTGTTTCGCAATCCTCTTCACCCCTACACGCAGGCGCTGCTCTCGGCTCTCCCGGTTCCGAGCCTGCGCAACCGCAAGAAGCGCATCATCTTGCAGGGCGAAATCACCTCGCCCATCAACCCGAAGCCGGGATGCCGGTTTAAGAACCGGTGCCGTTATGCCTCGGAGGAGTGCTCGGAGGCCCAGAGCCTCACAGAGTATTCTTCAAACCATTTCGTCGCCTGCTGCAAATGCGGTTCCATAGAAGTTCCCGTATAAACGCAGGGCCAAATTCAAACATCAAAAAGGAGAATGAGTGATGAAGCGAAAAATCCTGGCACTTCTGTTGTCCGCACTTCTTCTGCTGCTCATGGCTGCCTGCGGCAATTCACAGGAAGCCTCCAACAACCCTCCCCCCGCTTCCGGTCCGGACCAGTCCGGCGGCAAGCCCGCAGCCTCCGAGAGCAAGGACACGCTGAACATCGCCATCACGGCGGACGAAGGCACCCTGGCCATCGAGTACTGCACCTCCGGGCTCTATTCCGCCATGGCCGTTGTCATGGAGCCGCTCTGGGATGTTGACGAAGAAGGCAATATTATCTGGACCCTTGCCGAGAGCGTCGAGACGCCGGCGGAAGACCGGCTCATCGTTCACCTTCGCAAGGACGTGAAGTTCTCAAACGGCAATCCCCTCACGGCGGAGGACGTTCTCTTCTCCATCGGCCTGTATAAGAAGGCGGGCGTCACGGGCTCGGCCAGAGTCCAGGTCATCGACCCTGAGCGGACAACGGCGATTGACGATTACACCGTCAACCTGCAGATGTTTGAGCCCAACGTCGCCCAGTGGCAGATTCTGTCCCAGTTCTTTATCTACGACAAGGAATCCTACGACGAGGCGACCGCCGCGACAAAGCCGATCGGCACCGGCCCGTATGTTGTAACGGAGTACGTCCCCAACAGCCACGTGAAGCTCGAGCGAAACGAGAATTACTGGGGCAAGGCGCCCGAGTTTAAGTATCTCAACTTCTCCGTTCTGGCTGAACCCTCGCAGCGCGTCAACGCCCTTGTGACCGGCATGGTTGACATCGCCCCGCTGGCCCTTGAAGACGTGGAGTACGTCAGGCAGCTCTCCGGCTTTAACGTGGATACCCGCCGCACCGGCTATTACCTGGGACTCAGCTTTAACCTCGGCGCAAAGTCCTTCTTCTATCACAACCTTGAAGCCCGCAAAGCCGTCGTCCATGCCGTTCAGCCCGAGGCGATTAAAAACGTCGTCTACCTCGGCCTCGGCGAGGTCATGCACGCGGCCGTGCCGGACATCTGCTTCGACTTTGAAGAGCGCTTCAACAACATGGACGATACATATAAGATCGGGTACAATCCCCAGCTGGCTAAAGATCTGGCCGAAGAGTCCGGCCTGAGCGGACAGACCGTCTCCCTCATAACAAACGGCACGCCCGAACAGATTAAGGCGGCCGAAATGATCCAGTCCATGCTGAAGGAAATCAACGTGAACGTGGAGATTAACAACTACGACCCCGCCACGGCTTGGCAGCTCGCCTATGACCCCGAAGCCGATTACGATATGTCCATCTTAAGCGGCATCACGCCGAACCGTGTGGTGGGCGACCAGCTCGTCAACGGCGTGCGCTACAGCCCGACGCTGACGATCCCCGGCGCTTTCGAAAACAACGAGGAATACCTCGCCCGGGCGCCGCTGACCTTAAGCACCCTTGACGACGCCAAGCGCAGCGAGCTGCTGTACGAACTGCTGGCTGAGTATGAGAGCAACGTGATTACCTACGGCCTGGTCAACTACCTTGTGGCCAACGCCTTTACAAAGGCCATTAACCCCGACTCCATCATATACTCGGTCGGCACCGGATTTATCCGCTTCCAGGATCTGACGAAAGGCTAACCTCAGAAAGCTTAAATGACCCATTTTGGCCCCGGCATCCATTGGGATGCCGGGGCCATTTTTCATCTTCCGCCGCCTGTCTGCGCCTTGTCGGGCGGATTGGTGAAGGCGAATATTTACGAGGATTGGCGAAATAGTGGAAAATTTGACTTAATCTGTTTAATACTTTATATTTGTTGTATAAGAATTATGTTCATAAACGCTTAACGGCTGATGAAAGTTGCACAATTCCAAAGCGTGGGATAAAACGGCTTTTCCTGAAGGGGCATCATATCTCTTTTAATTGTCTGGGGTAGTAGGAATATGAAACTCAATTTCAGCATGATAACCGAGACATTTGAGCCAAATTCATACATTTTGGTTGGCGACCCGGATGCGCCGCCGAATCTGAGCGGCGTCAGCCCGCTGGTACCGGGGGTGGATAACCCGCCGGACATGCTCACCCTCGCGCCTTGGGAGGACATCCGCGAGCTGGATCAATTGCCCGATAACCTTGCCTGCGTAGGCGGCGGGGAACAGGCGGCATTCATGCTGAAAGAGCATGGAGTCTCAGGCGTTATTCTTGCTGACGAGCCGATTGTGATGGCGTTTCATAGAATACAGAACGTTTTTCTCCATTATGACAGGCTTGAGCGCAAGCTGCTTGACGCGCTGCTGACGAACGCGCCGACCCGCACGATACTGAACTGCGTCGGCGATTTTTTCGAGTGCCATATCATGCTCTTCGGCAGCGATCTGCGCCTGCTTGATTTCAGCGATAACTTTCTGCCCCCTCCGAGCAACACCATCTGGCAGGAGACCCGGGCCAAAAAGCGCTGCGTGCTTGCCATGACGCCGCGTGAGAAAGTCAAGATGCTGCCGAATAAGCCGACGTTCCCGAAATGCACGTTTATTGAGCTCGACGGCGTGCCTCCGCTTTTTAACTATGCGTTTGATTACGGCGACTCGCGCTTTGCCACGCTCATCGTCATGCAGACCGACAAGCCGCTGACCGAGCATAAGCAGTGGCTCGTGGATGAGGTCGCTCAGCTGATTTCTCCAATCATAACAGAGCGGTATAACTCCGTACTTGAGCCGCGCAATTACCTCCGAAAGTCGATCGCCGCGTTTCTGCGGGGCGGTATGCCGGACAACATGCCAAGCGAGAGCAATCTCAATAAGCTTGGCTGGGGCAAGGATGACGATTACCAGATTTTGCTTGTTTCGCTCCCTCCCGAAAGCATCGGTGTCAGCCATTACCTATATAATTACGAGAACGTTTTTGCGAGCTTGTATTCAAACTGTATTGCCTTTTGGCTTGACGATTTCATTATGATTCTGCTGCACGGCCCGGCATGCGCGCTGCTGCCCGAGTGCCTGCCGACGCTGGATAAGCAGCTTGAGCTTGACGGCGGTGTGTGCGGAATAGGGCTGCAGTTTAACGGCTTTTCGAAGATAAGAGTTCATTACGAGCTGACGGTGCTGACGTTTCAGCACCGCGCCGACGGCGAGAGAATCTGCCGTTACTCGGATATTATGCCCAAACACATTGTGAGCGCGCTCAACTCGCACTTTCCTCTGCGTTTTGTGTGCCACCCCTCCGCCACGCGCATTGCTGAGTTTGACAAGGAAAACGGCACGGACTACCTGCTGACGCTTGAGACATACCTGCTGCACAACAAGTCTCCAATGGCGACGGCAAACAAGCTTTTCATTCACCGCAACACCTTGTCGTACAGGCTCAAGTGCATAAGGAAAATAGCCAAAATGGATTTAAACGACCCGCATGAAAGGCTCTGGATTCTGCTCTCCTGCATCGCGCTGAGAAACATAGACGACTGATAGTTTGATAATATAAGCCTGCGGGGGTGCGGTGTAAACCGCACCCCCTGTTTTACCGCGTCAAAGCGTGCTCCGGCAAAAGCATCTCGCCAGGCATGTATTTTAATAATTCGCGTGTATTGCGCATTTTAAAACGATGTGATATTATGGCGATGACAAGTAAATCACGTGTGCTTATACGCAGCGATGCGTCGGCGCTATGCCGAGGGAATCGGATGAAAGTTCCGAGCTAACCCAGTAACCGTAAGATGGACGAAAGGACAATGAAGCCACTGCCGCAAGGTGGGAAGGCGTCCGAGTAGGTTGAAGTCAAGCCGGGAGACCTGTTTGCACACGAAAGCTCCTGGGGTGGGGCGAATAGCTGCCTTGGCGTATTGCGTCAAGGTCTCATTGTGGTGCTCCTCTTCCCAGAGAGGAGCATTTTTATGCTCCTTTCATCCTGATTTACTTGTGAAAACTTTTGAAAGGGGCGTTTCTTTAGATGAAACACCAAAAATTTTACGTCTTTCTCCTCGCACTGACACTCGCACTGGCTCTGCTTGCCGGTTGCGGAAAAACGCCGCAGCCGGATCCCACGGAGCCCCCCGAAGCTCCCGCGCCTGCAGGCGAACCCGCCGACAAGCCCCCGTCTGCCGCCATTACGGTCGTCGATATGGCCGGGCGGGAAATCACTCTTGAGGAACCGGCAACGCGCGTTATCGCCCTGACTGCCGCCGACTGCGAAATACTCTTTGCCATCGGCGCGGGCGATACGCTCATCGGGCGCGGCGAATACTGCAATTATCCCCCCGAGGTGCTGAACGTGCCCTCCGTGCAGTCCGGCTACGAGACGAACCTTGAGCAGATTATCGCGCTGGAGCCTCAGGTGGTGCTGATGAGCACAATGGCTCAGACACAAGAGCAGATCGCCGCCCTGGAGAAGGCCGGCGTCAAGGTCGTTGTTTCCGACGCGCACGACATTGCCGGGGTGTACACCGCTATTGAGATGATCGGCAAGCTTATGGGCAGGGACGCCGAAGCCCAGGCAGTCATCGACAGCATGAAAAACACCTTTGCCGAGGTCGCCGCCAGGGCGACCGGCGACGGCACAAAGACGGTGTATTTTGAAGTCTCCCCGCTGGAATATGGCTTGTGGACCGCAGGCAGCGGCACGTTCATGAATGAGGTATGTGAAATGCTGGGGCTGAAAAATGCCTTCGCCGACGTGTCCGGCTGGGCCGAGATCTCCGAGGAGCAGGTTCTTGAGCGCAACCCGGACTACATAGTAACCATCGGTATGTATTTTGGCGATGGCCCCACTCCTGTGGAGGAAATCATGTCCCGGGAAGGTTGGCAGAACGTGACGGCCGTTCGCAACGGCGCCATACTCAACCTCCAGAACGACGAGCTCTCGCGTCCCGGGCCCCGCCTGGCCGACGGCGCAAGGCTATTGTTTGATTTCGTTTATAACGCCGCGGCCTCATCGCCCGCTGCTTAAATCAACGAATAAGGGGGTGCTTCGGCATCCCCTTATTCTTTTAACACGGGGTCAATAAGAAACAAACAGCGGCATTCGGAATCGCTCCAGGCTTTCTCCGGAAGATCAGGGGGCGCTTCTCCTTTAACGATAAAAAAGAAATGATGAGGCCGTTATAAGCTCCGCTCATTTTTATATGGCCTGTGGGCTAAGGACGGGTTTTTTTAGTTGCGTTGTGTACCTGCGCAATGCGCAGCCCATGAGATCATGTGGCTTCCACGCAAGGTCTCGTACTGCCAAGGGCACATGGGCCTGTCAATCGGATGATTGAGCGGCCTTTGTCATTCTTATTCATTACATCCCATTTCCACGGCGGCCGCGTTATGCCTTTTTGTAATAGATTTCAAGAGATTAATAACAAACTCTGCATCGATTTTGCAGAAAAATTGACAAAATACGACTTCGCGCATAGACTTCATCCAAGCATTATGTTATAAATGAATTATTATGCAAAAATTCCAACTTTAATTTTGAAGAGCAGGGTGTGGTATGTCAAAAAGGTATAAAAAAGAGATTTCGGTATTGATCGCAATTGCCAGGGGTTGGTATTTAATTCTCCTCGTCAGTGCTCTCTGCGTTGTCGCGCTTGTCTTGTCCATGCTCTTTACCTGACCGGATTACAGATTTATAAACAAATGAAAGGGAAAAAATCATGAAAAAGAAACCGTTATGGCTTGTTCTCGGCGGCGTGGTCATTATCGCGGTATTTGCTGTTGCGATAAGCTTGATACTTTCTTCCAAAAAGAATGAGGGCAATCTGAATAGTAATCAGCAGCTCGACTTAAAAGGCGTATGGCTGGTATACCAGTATCTGGACAATAAAATAAACGACGAATTTATGGTGTTTACCGAGGATACCGTTACCGATTACAGGGGCGGAAAACAGGAACCGTTTGCGTCAAGTTCCTATACATTTGCAGACGGCAAACTGAGCATGCCGGATATTTCGAAGGAGTTTACGGTCAGGATTATATCCGACAACTGCGTGTTCCTGGTCGAACCGGATACAAGAGAATGGAAGCTCGCCCGCGTCGCTTCTTCGCTTGACAGCATCCCTGAAGTGACGGCAAGCAGCCTTGCCGGCGAATATGACGTTGTCTGTGTTGTCGGCGAGAAGAGAAACAACGAAGTCATGGTTTTTGACGAAACTTCCCTGACAGATTACCGTGACGGGAAAGAATACCTTAAATGCGATTACTCCCTCGATGAAAGCGGCCGCCTGCTCCATGCCATCGATATTGGTCAGGATTTCCTGGTTTATCTCAACAGCAATTCATTAATCCTCATTGAAGATCAGACCAGATATGTCTGGGAGCTGAAAAAAGATAATTCGCGTCCGCCAGGGAGCTTCAGCATAAGCAAGCTAACCTAAACTTACCTCCTTGGCTCTCCATACAGGAAGCCGGCCTGCGGCGGTCTTCCAGGGCGAGCCAGGGGGGTATTTGTTTTGTTCCCGTCATAAAGGAGAGTAAGCAGTTTATGTTAAAAAGGCTGTTTAAGTATAAAGGCTATATCCTCGTGATATTTGTCCTCATCATCGCGGAGCCTTCCATTACAGCATGGATGTATACATGGCTTCAGGAGCTCTACAACAGCATTACCGTCGGCACGCCGCGCATGGTCGTCATCGGCACCCTTCTCTTCGGCGTTCTGATCTGGATTGCCAAGCGCCTGCTCATATATTCGATTTCCGTCATAAAGTCACAGTTTATCTGCAATCTCAAATTAGACCTTAAGCATGACGTTTTCATGAGCGCCATGAATATGAAAACCGCGGATTTGTCGCACATTGCGGCAAGCGGCGAATATGTCTCGGCGTTTACAAACGATATCACGATTATCGAACAGCGGTATTTCTCGAACGTCATCGGCCTGATTGCGAATATCTTCAGCGTTGTTATCCTCGTATCCCGGTTTTTCACAATGAATAAGGTGCTGGCCGCCTATGTTTTTTCGTTTAATCTCCTCGTGATGCTCATTCCGGTCCTCTTCGCCAAAAGGCTCAATAAAGCAAATCTTGACTATTCAAACAGCCTTTCATAATTTACGCAGACGCTCAAGGAATTCCTCGGCGCTTTTCCGACGATAAAAAACTATTCCGTCGAAAAAATCATCTGCGACAAGTTTGACAGTATCAACGAAGACGTTGAACGCGCGAAATTCAACTACGATTGCTCTCTTTCCCTGGCCGACAGCATCGGCAGCCTGCTTATATGGTTTACGAGAATCATGGTCATCGGGGTGGGCCTCGTGATGCTCTCTCAGGGTAAAATCCTTCTGGGCACGATTGTCGCGGCGCAGGCCTTCGCCGAGGAAATCGCCGCCCCGCTGCAGGAGATGATTGAAAACGCCAATTCCATACGCTCCGTTAAGTCCATTGTTCAGAAAATCAAGGCCATCACCACATCGCAAAACGAGACCAAGGAAGAAACGGCATCCCCCGCCGGCGGATCTGCGCAGGATATCCTCATAGAATTTCAGAACCTGACCATTGATATAGGCGGCAAGAAAATCGTGGACGATTTCTCCTTTCAGTTTAAGCCGGGCGGAAAATACCTGGTCATCGGCAAAAACGGCGCCGGCAAGAGCTCCGTTTTCAAGGCGCTGAAAAAACGCTTTCAGACATATTCAGGCAAAATCCTCATTAACGGGAAAGATATCCATCAGATTGACAACAGCCGGCTGAGCTCCCTTGTTTCCTATCTCAACGAAAACGTCGCGATCTTTACCGGTTCGCTGAAAGACAATATTTCCTTCTGGGGCCACCTTGACGCGGGGAATTTGTCGCGCGCGATGTCAAGAGCGCACATTGACATGAACGCGGAGCGCCCCGTCGGGGAAAACGGGTTTAACCTGTCAAGCGGCGAGCAGCGGAGGATTGAAATCGCGCGGTGCATGATGTCGCCGGCCAGGGTGCTTATCTATGACGAGGTGATTTCTACCCTCGATATCGAAACCGCGTACGAGATTGAAAGCGCCGCCCTCGGATTTGAAGATAAAACCGTCATTTTTATCTCGCACAATTTCTCCGGCAAACTCATCCGGCAGTACGACGAAATCCTCGTGCTGAAAGACGGCTGCCTCGTGTCTCACGGGACGTTCGATGAGCTCATTGAAAGCTGCGAGTATTTCAGGCAGATCTGCGAAATCAAATTCGGGACTGTGTGTTAGGGAGAGCTTTAACATGAACCTAGAAGAAATTCAAATCTGTTTACATAAATACGGAATAGAAGCGGCAGGCGTTATCCCGATTCTCGCCGGTCAGCCAAAGGTTCCCAAGTACCAGGTGACGGCGAAATCAGGAGAAAAGTTTTTCGCCCGCCCGAACTACCCTTATCACATTTTTCAGAAATGCAGGGCCGCCTTTGACTGCGGCAGTCTGATTCAGGAACCTTATTCTCACAGCGGCGATGAAAACGCGCTGGCCTTGTTCAGATGGGTTGAGGGTGAGAGCGTCCATCAAGCAATAAGGTCATCCCGGGAAGAACATCAGAAAATTCTGAATATGGCGTATCTTGCCGGCGTCGCGCTGAAGAGTATCCAAAGCTGCCCGTCAGACGGGGTGCTCAAACGGCCTCTGATCCAATGCGAAGCGGTGCATTACCTGGAAATCGTTGACCGAACCGGCATACCCTTTCCTTATAAAGACTACTTTTACGCGATCTTTGAAGAGGAGATGCCGGATGCGCGCATGAGATCCCTCACGCATTGCGACTTTCATACCAACAACATGATATTGAATTCGGACGAATCGCAGGTAACCGTCATTGACTACGAAAATCTCTCAGATTCACATCCCTGGCGGGATTTTGCCTACAGCCTTTTGCTGCACAACAGCGTCGAACACCTGTTCTGGTATTCCCTGATTTTGTTTTACTTCGACGGCTCCGTCCCCGAAACCTTCTGGAATCTCGGCAAGTGCTTTGCCGCGCTGCAGATTCTGAGGATCCTTTTACATAAGATAAAGACCGAATCAGAGGAAAGCGCCGTGTCATTCATAGCAAAAGTTGCCCCGTCCTTGTATCAGAATTACAGTCATTCCAGGTATCCCCCGTGGGTTCAAAGGCTTGAGCAATATAAAGAGACGATACTGACCATGGGCGCCGGATTGCCCGCGCGAAAGCGGTATGTTTCTTGCGGGACGCCGCTGCGCTAAACGTCAAGACAGGGAGCAAGCAAGTCCTGCTCCCTGTTTTTGCGTGCAGCAGGATGCGCAAAGCGCATCAATGCATACAAAAAAATCACGCGTCCGCACGCGGGGAATTGTTGAAATGCCACAGCGCCGGGTGATATAATCGGAATAACGATTTCGAAAGAAAGGTGAGAGATATGGGTTCCAGGTATGAACATGTATTTGCTCCGATAAAAATCAGGGGCATCGACTTTAAAAACCGCATCACCCTTGCCCCGCCGTCTCCCAACACCAACAACCAGGACGGCACCGTGTCGCGGGATTTCGTCGACTGGATGCGCCCGTTCGCGCGGGGCGGCGCCGCGATTCTTTACGTGGGCAACGCCTCCATCGACATCACCGAAAGCAAGGACGAGGACTGCCAGCTTGACCTGAGCACCGACAAGTGCATCCTCCCCCTCAGCTGGTACGCCGAGATGGCCGCCTCGTACAACTGCCACGCCTCCCTGGAGATCAACCACAACGGCAAGGACACGGCCTTCGAAACCGTCGGCCACCCGCCGTACAGCGCGTCGTCCATCATCACGGCCACGGAAATGACGCGGGCCAAGAGGCTCGGGCGCGACCCGATTCCCTCGATTGAAATGACCCATGAGAAGATTGCCGAGACCGTCGAGAAATACGCCAAAGCGGCCGAGCGCATGAAGCGGGCGGGGATGGATATCGTCCTTGTCCACGGCGGCCACGGCAACCTCATCAGCCAGTTCATGAGCCCCCTGTACAACAAGCGGAAGGACGAGTACGGCGGCTCGATTGAAAACCGCGCGCGCTTTGCCATCGAAGTGTGCGACGCCATCCGCAAGAAATGCGGCCCCAACTTTGTCATCGAATTCCGCATCTCCGCCGACGAAATCGCCCCGGAGGGCATGCACTTTGACGAGACGCTGAAGATGATTGAATACCTGCAGGACCACATCGACATCCTCCACGTGTCCGCCGGCCTGCACAGCGATTTCAATATGGCGTATTACCGCAACTGGTGCCAGAACTACATGATGCCCAGAGGGTTCAACGTCCATTTCGCGCGGGACGTCAAGAAGGCGTTCCCGAACCTGCTGGTCACCACCGTCGGCTCCATCGTCAGCCTCGACATGGCCGAGGAGATCCTCGCCAACGGCTGGGCGGACTTTGTCGCCATGTGCCGCCCGCTGATGGCCGACCCGGATATGCCGCGCAAGTACGCCCAGAACAGGCCGGAAGACCGCAGGCCGTGCCTGCGGTGCGACGCCTGCGCCCGCTTTATGCCGCCCAGAGTCGTCAACTGCGCTGTGAACCCCTATCTCGGATTGTTCAGGGAACTGCCCGACGGCGTTGTCCCGAAGGCGCCCGTGAAGAAGAAGGTCGCCGTCGTCGGCGGCGGGCCGGCGGGCCTGTACGCCTTGATGGCGCTGTGCGAACGCGGCCACGACGTGACCCTCTATGAGAAGTCGGACCACCTCGGCGGCAACCTCGTCCCGGCGGCGCATCCCCCGTTCAAAATCGACTGCCAGGACTACCTCAAGTGGCTCCTCCGCGAGGTCAGCAAGTACCCGGCGAAGATTCTCCTGAACACGGAAGCCACGAAGGAGATTCTGGAGAAGGAGAAATACGACGCCATTATCATCGCCGTCGGCGCAAAGCCGCTGGTTCCGAAGAATGTGCCCGGCATCGACAAGCCGCACGTCCACTGGGCGCCCGACGCCGAAATGGGCAAGGCCCCCGTCGGCCAGAAGCTCGTCATCGTCGGCGGCGGCGCCGTGGGCCTTGAGGCCGCGCTGGACTTTAAGCAGATGGGCAAGGACGTCGTCGTTGTGGAGATGCTCGACAAGGACGCGCACCGGATGGCCATCCACAGGAGCTCCAAGAACGCCGGCCTTGAGCTGATTTCCCTGATGGAGCAAAACAACATCCCGATGTATTTCAACACGCGCCTCGAAGAGGTGCTGGACGACAGAATCGTCTGCAAGGACATGAGCACGGGCGAGAACGTGGAGTTTATGTGCGACAACGTCCTTCTGGCGATCGGCCTCGAGCCTCTCACAGACGTTGTGGAGTCGCTGCGCCGCTGCACGGCGGAGACGGAAGTCTTCATCGTCGGGGACGCCCTCGCCGTCGGCAATATCCACTCGGCCACAAACGGCGGTTTCCAGGCGGGGTTACATATCTGACGCCGGCGTCCGCAGGCTAATTCTTAAACTTTAACGGGCTTAAAGACAAGCACAATGCCTTAAAAGAACTGTCTCGGTCAGCTCGCCAAAAAAGCCGCTAAATCGCATGATTTAGCGGCTTTTTTATTTGGAAGTGACACCGCCGCCAGCCGTTTCCAGCCGTACCAGCGTATCAACCCGCGCGCCAATGAAAAAAGAACCGGTTGCCACAGCTGCGGCAATCGGCGGCGTGACTGAATCACGACAAATACAAAAAGGCTTCAAATCCTGCGATTTGAAGCCTTTTTCGCGCTTTTTCGGCCCTGCTCTGCCTGCGCCAAAACCTTCCCTTTATGCGTTCAGTTATCCGCGGCACGGGAATGTTTTTGCCGTGACGCGCCGCGCAAAAGATGTTAAATATTTACATTCTGTTGATTATTAGTATTTTAGCTGGTATAATTAGGAAACCGAGAGCGCGCTGGCGTATTGAGCGCATGAAGAATAAAAGGAGGAAAAACATGAAGAAGAAAGGGATTTTGGCACTGTTTC
>Ga0134094_1002121_pt1 | contig 17661 bp, 16 predicted proteins | sample 5_1taG_FD_94458 | JGI IMG/M metagenome (GOLD analysis project Ga0134094, IMG submission 94458) | Switchgrass degrading microbial communities from high solid loading bioreactors in New Hampshire, USA - 5_19_20_110_A1 metaG | ecosystem: Engineered > Bioreactor > Semi-continuous > Anaerobic >... | reverse complement strand
TTTCGGCAGTTATTGTTTATTCCCTCATGATAAACCCCACTGTAGCGGATATTGCAAACTATCAGACCATGGCCAGGTTTAACCTGACCGACACATATTGGTCTATTCTACTCCCTGCATTTGCTTCCAGTTTTGGTCTATATCTTATGAAACAATTTATTGTCCAAATTCCTGACTCTCTTATTGAGGCTGCAAAAATTGATGGATGCGGTGATATTAGAATTAATTTCTCAATTATAATGCCAAATGTACGGCCTGCATGGCTGACACTTGCCCTGTTTTCGTTCCAGAACCTTTGGAACGGTACCAACTCCACTTACATTTACAGCGAGCAGATGAAAAGCCTGCCTTATGCGTTAAGCCAGCTTACAAGCGGCGGGATATCCCGGGCTGGAGCCAGCGCGGCTGTGGTAGTTATTATGATGATTATTCCTGTAGTATTCTTTCTGCTTACCCAGTCGAAAATTTTGGAAACTATGGCTACTTCCGGCCTGAAAGACTGAATTCAATTTATCTTCAGGCACAAAAAAATGCAAATTATTAAATACCTTGTATTACATTGATGCAAGGGATTGATGGTGAATTGATATGAACAAAGAAAGAAAAAACAGGCTGGCCGAATTTGCTGTTAAACGGATTTTGTTATTATTCATAACCCTGGGGGTATTAATTGGCGAAAAGAGGGTTTTTGCTTATACTCCGTATGATAGCTATACATATTCAAATGCGACTGGAACTATCGAAGCAATCCCTACGCCGGCACCATATATTCCAGCGGACTATATTAATTCAGACCGAATTGGGACCGAGCTATCACGGCCTTGTGATTTTGCCTTCGGCCCTGATGGGAATTTGTATGTTGTCGACAGCAATTTAAATAAAATTGTTGTTCTAAACCGGGATTTTAAGGTTGTAAAAGAAATCAAATCCTTTAAAAGAGACAGTAAAGACGAAGGATTTAATAACCCGCAAGGCCTGTTTGTGGACAGCACGGGCCAGATATATGTTTGTGATACTGGAAATGGCCGGGTGTTGATGCTAAATAATGAAGGAGAACTGATTTCAGTTTATACTAAGCCGGATTCGCCATTATTGGGGGCTGATTATGAGTATAAGCCTGTTAAAATTGCGGTGGACAGTTCCGGAACATTGTATGTCATAAATACTAATGAGTATTCCGGTTTAATGAAAATAACTCCGCAAGGCAGGTTTGTCGGCTTTATAGGAAGCAATAAAGCAATTGTCAGCCCTGTTGTTAAGTTTTGGAAGAAAATAATGTCGGAAACCCAGAAAAAGCAGCTTCTTTCATTTGTGCCTGTAGAATATCACAACATCTCAATGGATTCGGAAGGGTTTATCTACGCAGTAAGCGCCACAAAGTCAGGGGAAAACCCCATCAGGAGGTTAAACCTTTCAGGTACGGATATCCTTATCAGGAACGGCTATGTAGGGGTCAAAGGAGATTTGGTTACTCCAAAGACTATAACAAAAGATACCAAATCAGGCTCTGTTTTTGTTGATATATGTTCTTCAGGCAATGGAAATTATTTTGCTCTTGATTCCAATTACGGCCGCATCTTTGTATATAACCAGGAAGGCTTTTTGCTTTATGTCTTTGGAGGCAGGGGGGTCCAGATTGGAACCTTTACTACTCCGAGCGCGATTGAATTGCAGGACGACCGATTGCTGGTACTTGACGAGGTCAATGCAGCTATAACGGTGTTTAAGAAAACCCAATTTGCCAACTTAATAAGCCAGGCTGAACAGCATTATTACCAGGGAAACTTTGAGCAAAGCAAACGTAGCTGGAATGAAGTATTAAAGCTTTGCAGTACGTATGAGTTTGGATACCTTCAACTGGGCAAGATTTACCTGCAGGAAAAAGATTATTTTAATGCGATGAGATGTTTTAAACTGGGCAATTACCGTGGCGATAAGGTTACATTTATGACAGGATACAACAAGGCATACACCGAAATCAGGAAAATATGGTTTTCTAAATACCTTGCTGTTATGGTGCTGGGCGGGTTAGCCCTGGCGGTGATTGTATCAGCTTACAGGCGGTTTGTTTCTAAGCGGCGGAAAAAGCAGGGGGAGGGGCATGGAAAATTATGAAAAAGCAGATACGTTTTGCATTTCATATCCTAACCCATCCCTTTGATGGCTTCTGGGATATGCGGTTCGACCAAAAGGGCAGCATCTGGATGGCGCTGCTCGGTTATGTGATGCTGATTGTTTCAAACGTAATTCAGAAGGAAGTAACAAATTACCTGTTCAATGACCATGCCATGACGTTGACCGATATTGGCATGGAGATACAAATGGTATTGATCCCATCAGCTTTATTCTGCATCGGAAACTGGTCAGTTACCACTTTGCTGGATGGCGAGGGGCGGTTCAAGGATATTGTAATGGCCCTGGGGTATTCGATGTATCCGTTGTCCATAATTCCCATCCCGCTTGCTTTTTTGTCGTTGGCGTTTACTTATTCTGAATCGGTATACTACACAGGATTAATTGCAATTTCGGGAATATGGTTTTTCTTCCTGCTGTTTGCGGGCATTATGACTATTCATCAATACTCTGTTACCAAAATGATTGCAACTACAGTCCTCACGATTTTTGCAATGATTATTCTGGTCTTTATCGGGCTGTTGTTTTTTGAACTTATATCACAGTTCTTTGTGTTCGCCACTGCTGTATACCAGGAATTGAGTTTCCGATACTGAAAGGGCTATAAAAACCATATTGATTGGCCCGCCAAGAATTCCAGGCTGGAGGAATATCCGCTATGAAAAAGAACTGTTTTTCCCGTATATCGGTGTTTGTATTTGCCATAATGGTGCTGGCAACCGCCTGCAGCAAAGTTCAGATGCCTCAATATCAGAAGAATACTGAGAGTTTTCAATTCTGTTTTGACAAAAGCACGGTTTCTAATGATCAAAATACTTTAAACGAGCAACTGTTAAGATTGACACTGGTTGCGGAAAGCTCCATACTCAGGTTGTATGCGGATGAGTCCAATGCCAATGTGGTGGTGGAGGATAAGCGCAGCGGCAAATTGTGGTCGGCAATCCCTATGGATTTGGAATCCGACGCTGTTGCGACCGATGAAATGAAAACCATTATGCGTTCCACTGTAAGAATTACGTATTATGACAACGGTTCGCTGCAGACAATGTATAGCTACCCTGACTGTGTGGAGAACGAAGGGCACTCGATGGAGGAAATTGACAATGGCGTCCGGTTCACATTTAATATGAGTTCCGGCCAGATTACATTTGCTGATTTGCCTTTGAAATTAAATGATGAACGTTTTAAAAAGTTTTTTGTAGATAACCCTGGGCTTACTGAAGTGGATAAAAAGAGGATAAACAAATATTTCGAATACAGTGAAGACGAAAAGGTCTGGGTGCGTGTCGCGGAAAATGACACAGTGCTTAGGAGTTTGTATGACATTATGCAGCGGGTTGGATATACCGAAGAGGAGCTTAAAACAGATTTCAAGGAAAACGGTATTCCTTACACAGGGGGAACCCGCATATTTTTTAATCTGAATATTGAATACACCATTCAGAATGACAGCCTGCTGGTTAATGTGCCGCTGGAGGGGATAAAATACAATCCAAACTTCCCGCCTGTAACCATAACATTCAACGAATTGCTCCTGTCAGATTCAGGCAATAACGGATATTTGTTTGTTCCAGACGGAAGCGGCGCTATTATACATTTCTCCGAAAACCCGGATGATAAGGGAAGCTATACCCTGCCTGTCTATGGCGAAGACCAGTCGATTAACAATCTGGATATTCCCGCGAAATCCATTCCATCACTAATGCCGGTTTTTGGAGTAAGCTGCGGCAAAAGCGGAGCTTTGGCTATTATTGAAGACGGCGATGCATTTTCTTATATCACTGCATATAAGGCTGGGACCCTTAATTCATATAACACAGTCTATTGTGAATTTAATACAATCCGTAGTTCATCAGCTTCTATAGGGGACGGAAGCCTGACGAGTCTGGTCCATGTTTTTCAAAAGCAGATTTACAAAGGAAGCTTGCGGATTCGTTATATTATGCTTAACGGCAAAACTGATTATGCTGCTATGGCGGTCTGCTACAGGCAATACCGGATGGAGCGCGATAGGCTGGAATTTAGTAAACTGCAGGATGCTCAGCTCCATTTGGAATTGATCGGGGGGATAGAGGCAGCGAATTCTGTTCTTGGGTTTCAATACAAGGGGATAAAATCCCTTACTACTTTTGAGCAGGCTTTAGAAATAATCCAGGAGCTGAAGTCTTCAGGTGTTAATGATATACAGTTAAAATACAGTGGGATATTAGAGGGCGGGTTGGATCACCATGCCCTATCCAATCCAAAATTAATTGGAAAGCTTGGCAGTGAGAAAGAATTACATAATCTAAGCCAGTTACTTAGCCAGAATCTTTATCTTGGAGTTTCAGCTCTGACTGTCAGCGAAGGAGGAAATGGGTTTTCACAGTATAAACATGCCGCAAGAACCCTTGATCAGGCAATAGCCAGGAGTTATTTGGCGGATATTGTAACAGGCGAGAAGGAAGACCCTCGGTATATTGTTTCCTCTGCCTATCTGCCACAATATCTTTCAGCTTTTTTAAGTAAACTAAAAAAACTGCAGTTGAACCGCATTGCCTTTGATGATTTAGGAGGTAAACTTTTCGGCGATTATATAATCAGAATGCCTGCCTATCAAGGCAGGATTCGAAACAGATTGCACTGTTAGCCTTGAAAAAGTCAATGGAGGAAAGCGCAGGGCTTATGCTGACAAAGCCATTTGTGGATGCTGCCAGTTATGCCCAGGCAATTAACCAGATACCTTTGTATAGCAACCAGGTTCCAGTTATCAGCAGGAGTGTGCCGTTCCTACCCATTACTTTGTCCGGGCTGGTGCCATATTCCGGAGAGCCATATAATTCAGCTGACGACAGGGATGTTATCCGTTTGAAAATGATTGAAACCGGTGCCATGCCAGGCTTCGTGTTATTTGCTGAAAGCAACACTGTGCTTAGGAATACCAAATATATTTATATGACATCAAATCAGTATTCCGCCTGGCGTGAAGATATAAAATGGCTGTATAATGAGTGCAAGTATTTGTTCTCTAAAACTGAAGGTTCGCCCATTGTTGGCCACCAGGAAGTGTTGCCCGGTGTTTATATGACGGTTTATGAAAACGGTGTTGAGGTATTAACCAATTATAATGAAAAACCCGTGGTATGGGATGGGTCAGAAATCAAAGGGATGAATTATATCGTAAAAGGGTGACGGGGTATGCCTAGCTTGACAATTAAGCAGCGTAAAGCGCGAAATGGTTATCTTTATATTCTCCCGTGGATGGTCGGTATGCTGTCATTTTTCATACCTGCCATAATTACAACAATTTATTACAGCTTTTGCAACGTGTAGCAAAACACATTTGTCACCAACTGGGCTGGATTTGCCAACTATTACAGGGCATTTCGCGAGGATGCGAAGTTTATACAACTGTTGGCCGACATCCTTTTGAAGAATCTGAAAGAAATACCTCTGATACTGGTTTTCAGCTATTTTGTTGCGCTGCTGTTGAAAAAGCCTTTTCCCGGAAAAACAATAGTGAAATGCATTTTCTTTCTGACGGTAATTTTGTCATCAGATATGTTTATGACAATGCAGATAGAAATGGAAAGTTTTAATACCGCTTTGGTTAAAGGCGTTAAAGAAAACAGTGAAAGCTTTTTTACAACGATTAACGGCGCTTATTTTGCTGATTATTTGCAAAAGTTTGGTATCAGTCCTTCTGTCACTGATTTTTTGGAAAATGCTGTCCACAGCATAGCTGATATATTTAACAAATCCGGCGTGCAGATTTTTATTTTTGCCGCGGGGCTTAGTTCCATACCCGATAGCATGTATGAGGCGGCCAGTATAGAAGGGGCGACCTCCTGGGAGATATTTTGGAAAATTACATTTCCCATGACTACATCAATCATAATTGTAAATTTTGTCTACACGGTAATAGATTCGTTTAATTCCATGCTGTCCCCAGCCCTTCAATATATTAATAATGAAGGTTTTAAGGGCGGGGCATACGGGTATGGAAGCGCTATGTCGATAATCTATTTTATATGTATGGGTGTTGCCATAGCCGTTGTTTTGTTGTTGACTCGCAAAAAGGTATTCTATTACGTTTAAAGGGGGGATTTGGATGCTCGGCGCGAAGGCTTTGCTGAAACTGGATGGGACATCCTGCAAAAGAGCAGCGGGCAAAGGTGTGGCACTGCTGGGAGGAATTATAAAGGCGGTTTTCCTTTTTGGGTTTTGTTTTGTGATTTTATATCCGGTATTCAACATGATTATGAAAACTGTTATGGATAAAGGTGACTTGCTGGATAATACGGTTATCTTCATACCAAAAGACTTTACTTTTGAAAATATAAAAGCTGCTGCCATAACCTTAAATTATGGCAAAGCACTGGCGAATACTGTTGCTATAACCCTTTCCACAACCGGGTTTCAGGTCCTGTCATGTATGATGGTAGGGTATGGGTTTGCACGTCATGAATTTAAAGGCAGGAATATTCTCTTTTCTCTTGTCATTTTCACTGCCATGATTCCACCGCAGCTGCTTGAAATCCCTTATTTTAAAGCCTTTCGCTTTTTTAACCCGCTTGGAATCCCGGCTGCACTGTCAGGTGAGCCGTTTAACTTGATTGACAGTTATTTGCCGTTTTGGCTTCTCGGTATTACTTGTATGGGAATAAAAAACGGGATTTTTATATATCTGTTCCGTCAAAGCTTCAAGAACCTTCCGGTTGAATTGGAGGAGGCAGGTACTATAGACGGATGTAACAGCATTAGGATTTTTTTCAGGATTATGATACCAAACATAACAACCATGCTTGTTACTGTTCTGCTGTTTTCAGTTGTATGGCAATATAACGATGTCACTTTTACAAGGACTTTTTTTGTATCCAACCCCCACTTTTCGACTGCGTACCGCAATTTGTATAATATCACTGACCATGTTAAGGAATTGCTAGGGTATGCCAGAGATGATGTCCGCCTTACAATCTATTATCCCCTGCTCAAAAGTGCGGGTACATGCATTATGATGGCTCCTTTGATTGTTTTTTACTTAGTGGGGCAGAAATTTTTTGTCCAAGGGGTTGAACGTTCAGGTATAGTAGGATAGAATGAGGTTGAGAATTTAGTTCGTTTTAATATACCGGCAGTTACCTACCCTTACAATAATTGATATGTCAATGTTGTATTAAAATTAAGGCATAATAAGTTGATTGCAAGCAGTATGTATCTATAGAAAGCTTTGTCAATTTGGTAATATTATTACTTTGATTAAGGTAGAGGTCGGTTTTATGGAATTTTATGCTGTTGCAAATCAAAAAAGGCCGGTTAGGTTATCCCATGAAACAAGAGAGTTTGCATGGGAGTCTTTAAAGGGAAAATACGGCGACGATGCCATGAAAACCCCTTATGTGCCTTTGGACCATATTGATGGGTTTGAATTGTTATCACCGTTAAAGCAATATGATTTGGCTATAAAGGAGATTGCACAAAAGGCACCTTTGCGAATTTGTAAAAACGAAAAGCAGGTGTTTCCACCTTTGGAAGGCAAATTGTGTGGGCCGAATATCGCGCGGCTGTCCCGTTTGGAAGGAAAAAGGGTGAGATTAAGGGTAGATTTGTTGCCATACCATCCATTTGGCAATTCAAAATATAAACACCTCGTCCTGCGCCTAAGCATGGCAATGAATTGATTCCAGACCAACAGGATTTAATTAGGATAAAGGAATACTTAATTTGTCAGGGGTATCGGTTTGTTTAAGCCTGTAGTGATCCCTGTCAATCCTAAGCATTTTAAACCAAAAAAGGAGAATAAATATGTTAAGGAACTTTGCTGATGACCATTTTGATATTATTATTCAGGCCGGGCAGTCAAACAGTGAAGGTTATGGATTTGGTGATACTCAAAACCCGTATACTCCTAATGAAAAGGTGTGGTACCTGAATGCGGATTTTACCATTACCTTAGCAACAGAATGGGTTTGCGGCAATCTTATTCAAAGCAACTTTTCTTTATCATTTGCCCGCCAATATATTTCCAACGGTTTGCTGGAAGAGGGGAGAAAGATTTTAATAATCAGAGCCGCTGTTGGCGGTACGGGCTTTTTAGATCACCGGTGGGGCTTAAAAGATGACTTGTTCTTGCGCATGATGGAGATGATCAAAACTGCGTTAGAACTCAACAAAAATAACAGGCTGGTGGCTTTCTTGTGGCATCAGGGTGAGACGGACGCTTCGTTAAATGCAACCTATGAAACCCACCATAATAATTTATTAACTCTAGTGAACACAGTGCGAGAAACCTTTAATTGCCCTGAATTGCCTTTCATAGCCGGTGATTTTGTGGCACACTGGAAAAACCAGAACATCGCTATTTGCGAACCTGTAATAAACGCCATCAAGGATGTTTGCAAAGCGGTTAACGGCAGGTTTGTGCTTACAGACGAACTGCTTTCAAATGCACAGACAAAGGCACTTAACAGTGATGATATAATTCATTTTTCCAGAGATTCACTTTATAGATTAGGGGAAAAATACTTTGAAGCTTTCCGGGAGATAATCAGCAGCGTGAAATAAAAATGTTGACACCTGCTGTGGGATGAACTTGCAAAGTCAGAAATGAGTTCGCATACAAAATGTTTGGGTTAAAAAAAGCACTATCCGTGTTTCGATTAAAAAATGCTCTATAATAAATGTTGGGGTAACGAATAGGGCTACTTTGAAAAAGAAGTAGAGCATATTCGAAAACACCTGTAAAATGGAAATAGCGACATCACCATTTTGGAGGTTATCGAATATGCTCTACTCTAATTTTACAGAAAGATTACTCGGATTGGGTAATCGGTGGATATTTTCTGTCCCACTTCTCTGCAAAACTTCCAAAGCGGCCAGAGCTGCCTGTTTATCCACGGCAGAATAGACAGCTTTCAAATCGCACATCAAAGGCTTTTATCCTTCAATATGGTCTTAACTTTAGTCCTCGCTTGAAGAGAGTCGGTTATAGTTTTACTTTTTTTCATAAATCCCTTAGGCCAACTCCCTTTAGGGGTTGTTTTTTATTTTTCCCATAGCTTTACATTAAGGATTAAATGTGATAAAATCTTTCTTACTATTCGGGTGCAAAGCTATACTCAATAATGCTATCGTTGATTTTGAGATAGATTCTTTATATTTGTTAATCTTGCGGTATTCAAGTTTTGGTATAGTAATGTCTGAATGGAGGAATAATTTTGGAAAAGAAGAAAGCGGAAAATACGGCTGCTAAAAAAGAAAATAAAGATGGTGGAAAAGTGACAAAGCAGAAATTTCTGATGTATAAAGACAAACCCCTGGTGCGGTCAGGGAACATACTGTATTACGGAGACATGAAAGACCCTTATGTGGTGATGCTTCAAATCCTCTCCACAAAGGAAGTTGGGGAAATGCAGATTGCCGATAAAGTGCAGATTCAGCTGATGTCTACCGATTCGAATCTCAGAACCAAGGACAGGATTATAAAAAAGGCGGAGAGAAACGGGCTTTTCAATGCGATGGATGTCGGCGCTGTCTGGCTGCAGCGCGCCCTCGACGAGCCTAAAAACTAAATAGGTTTGAACAAATTCCCTGCACTCAAGTTTTGAGGCAGGGATTTCTGTATACTTTGGGCTGCTGCCCCAAATTTTGCTCCAATCTCATAATGGAAGGTTTTTCGGCATATAAATTAGTATCAACATAACGGAGGAGTTGGAGCAATGTTTGTCTACTCATTTAAAGCCTCCAAACGGCAGATAATATCAATGATATTGTGCATCATCATGCTTATTGCTGTTTTGGTGGTTGCAATAATTTGGCCGATAAGGGATGCTTCAGCAGAAACTTTTAAGCCGGTTGGAGGAGGCAGCAACGAGGAAAGGGTGGCGTTCCTTACGGGTTTAGGATATGAAATCGATTCAGAGTCTCCAACGGTAAAGGAAGTTCTTATCCCGGACGAGTTTGACGAAGTGTTCGAGCGTTACAACAAAATCCAGCAGGATGCAGGCATGGATTTAAAGCCCTATCACGGAAAACGGGTAAAGCTTTGGTCATACCGTGTGCTTAATGTTCCCGGGCAGGGAGAGGTACGGGCTAATTTGCTGGTTTACAAAAACAAAATCATCGGCGGTGATATTTCATCCACTGCCCTGGACGGCTTTATGCACGGACTAAAGAAGTACAACCGGGATTATTACAGCTCTACCACGTTACGGACTGAAACCACATCATCCGCCACAACAGGGACTACTGCAACCGGCAAGCCATAAGCGGATGGGTATCTGGAATATTATAGGAAAGGAATATAAAAAATGGCAGAAAGGCTGGATAAAATCCTGTCATCCCAGGGGGTGGCGACCCGCAGCATTGCCCAGCGGCTAATCCGCAGCGGAAAGGTATCTGTCAATGGGGCGGTGGTACGGGACCCGTCCTTAAAAATTGAACCGTCTGATTGCGAAATTTTGCTGGAGGGAAAGGTTCTAAACTATAAAAAATATGTATATATTATGATGAACAAGCCTTCAGGATTATTGTGCGTATCCAGAGATAATAAAGCCCCGACTGTAATAGATCTGTTGACGGAGGATTTCCTCAGGCCGGGGCTTTTTCCGGCGGGAAGGTTGGACAAGGATACCGTTGGTTTGGTAATTATCACAAATGACGGTGATTTCGGGCACCGCATCCTGTCCCCAAAAAAGGGGATTGCAAAGAGGTACCACGCAATTGTAGACGGGCCGGTAGGAGAAAGGGAGATAATGGCTTTTTCACAGGGTATCACCCTGGAAGATGGCACTGTCTGCCGCCCGGCAGGGCTTAAGGTATTAAAGGACGGTGCGAATCCTTTGGTAGAGGTGGAAATAACGGAGGGAAAATACCATCAGGTGAAGAGGATGTTTTTATCAGTAGGCAGGCGTGTGCTCTGGCTCAAACGGGTATCCATCGGAAAACTCAAGCTGGATGAAAGGCTTAGGGAAGGGGATTTCCGGGAAATGACCGAGGAAGAAATGGCCCTTATTTTTCAGTAAATAAAAATTTTTGTATATTTTGACATTGGATTATATAGATAAAGCACTTGTCTAAACTTTGTTTATTAAAGGCATGGTTAACGCTTAGAAAATCTGTTATATTATTTATAGTTTATTGTATTGGTTTGCGAATCAACATTCGCAAGTATTGGGAGGTTTTTAAATGGCAAGTCTATCACTCAGACATATCTACAAAAGGTATCCGGGCGGCGTGCTTGCGGTTTCGGATTTCAATCTCGAAATCAAGGACAAGGAGTTCATCATCCTTGTTGGCCCTTCCGGATGCGGAAAGTCAACTACACTTCGTATGATCGCTGGTCTTGAAGAGATTACTGAAGGCGAACTGTATATCGGCGACAGGCTGGTTAACGATGTTGCGCCGAAGGATCGCGACATCGCGATGGTTTTCCAGAACTACGCTCTGTATCCACATATGACAGTTTTTGAAAACATGGCGTTCGGCCTGAAGCTCCGCAAGACCCCGAAAGAGGAGATCAAGCGCCGTGTTGAGGAAGCGGCCCGTATACTCGACATTGCCCACCTGCTTGACAGAAAGCCGAAGGCTTTGTCCGGTGGTCAGCGTCAGCGTGTTGCTCTTGGACGTGCTATCGTTCGCGAGCCTAAGGTATTCCTTTTGGACGAGCCGTTGTCCAACCTTGACGCGAAACTCCGCGCTCAGATGAGGACCGAGCTTTCCAAGCTTCATAAGAAACTGGGTACAACCTTTATTTACGTTACCCACGACCAGACAGAAGCTATGACTATGGGCGACCGCATCGTTGTTATGAAAGACGGCCTTATCCAGCAGGTTGATGCTCCTCAGACCCTGTACGATTATCCTGCCAACATGTTCGTTGCAGGCTTTATCGGCAGCCCGCAGATGAACTTCGTCGACTGCAAGCTCATTAAGAAAGATGGAGCCTTCTACGTTGAATTCGGTTCAGAGGACACCAAGACTTCCCGCGGCCATAAATATTATATCCAGCTGCCTGAATACAAGAATGCTAAAGGCCAGCTCGATGAATATGTGGATAAGGAAGTCGTCATGGGTATCCGTCCTGAAGATGTACATGACGAGCCCCGCTATCTGCAGGAAATGCCTGACTGCATAATTAAGGCTAACATTGAAGTTGTCGAGAAGATGGGTTCAGAGACTTATCTGTACTTCAATACGGAAGGCTTTAACTTTACAGCCCGTGTTGAACCGACCTCTGTTGCCCGTCCTGGTGATACCATTGACGTTGTCCTTGACAACAGGAAGATTCACCTCTTCGACAAAGAAACAGAGCGCACTATCTGCAACTAATTAGAAAATCTAAAAAGGCTGCTGCAAAACATAGTTTGGCAGCAGCCTTTTTTAGTGTTTGGTTTATCCGGAAAATATAGGGAAAGGAATATTGAAATGAGGCTGAAATATTACGGCACAGGGGCTGCCGAAGGGATACCGGGGCTTTTTTGCGACTGCGATGTGTGCAATTACGCAAGGGCACACAGGGGCAAGGATATACGCACCCGCTCCCAAGCGGCAATTGACGATAAACTTCTTATCGATTTTCCGCCTGATACATATATGCACGTGCTTTACGGGGGATTGAACCTCAGCAAAATCCACAGTTGTATCGTAACACACAATCATAGCGACCATTTATATCCTGCGGATATTGAAATGCGAAGGAATGGTTTTGCTTATCCGGAGGTTGACAGCCCGCTGACTTTCTACTGTTCCCCGAAAACCTCTGAAGGCATTAAGGAAATGCTGCAAAAATATGAGCTGGAAAAGCAAAACCGGGTGCTGTGCGAAGTAATAGAGCCTTACCGCCCTTATAACATTGAGGGGTATACGGTTATTGCCCTTGAAGCCAACCATGACCAGAGGTGCGAGCCGTATTTTTATATAATTTCAGACGGCAAAAGCAGCATGGTTTACGGCAATGACACAGGGTATTTTCCCGACAGGGCGTGGGAATACCTTGAAAACAATAAGATTGTATTTAGTTATGTGTCCCTTGACTGCACTGCCATGGATTTGAAGGGCTGGAGAAACCACCACATGTCCCTTGACGTTTGCGCCGAAGTTAAAGAACGCCTTGTCTCTATAGGCTGCGCCGATAAAAACACCATCTGGTGCATACACCATTTCTCCCATAATGGGTTGCTCAACCACTCGAAACTGGAAGAAGCCGCCGCCAGCTATGGTTTTTTGGTCTCCTACGACGGGATGGAAGTTGAGTTTTAATAAGCTAAAAAATAACCGTTGCAACTGTAATCACAGCCGCAACGGTTGTTTTTATATATCGCAGGCTTCCTCGTGGTGGTCTTGAATTTCGCCCACAATCGGGGTGGGGTCGATGCCCTGGCGCTTGTAATAATCGGCAATGGCTGCCTTGATTGCCTGTTCCGCAAGGACGGAACAGTGGATTTTATGTGCAGGCAGCCCGCCCAGGGCTTCCACCACGGCCTTGTTTGTAAGTTTCAGCGCCTCCTCGATGGTTTTGCCCTTAATCATTTCGGTGGCTATAGAGCTGGTGGCAATGGCAGAGCCGCAGCCGAAGGTTTTGAATTTGATATCAACAATGCGGTCCCCTTCCACCTTGATGTACATTTTCATTATATCCCCGCATTTTGCGTTGCCGATTTCACCGACCCCGTTTGCGTCTTCCAGTTCACCTACATTCCGGGGATTGGTGAAGTGTTCCATTACAAAATCGCTGTAATATTGAGCCATATTAAAAATCCTTTCTTAATTTGTAATATATGAGTACGGTAGCGAATAAGTTTAAATATATTTGCAATTATTCGTATTTTTCGCCTTTGACTATCTTCTCCCAAACCGGAGACATGCTGCGGAGCTGAGATACAATCTGGGGGATTACCTCAAGCAGCAGATCAATGTCCTCGTCCGTGTTGTCGTCCGACAGGGTGATACGCAGGGAGCCGTGGGCTATGGCATGGGGGAGCCCGATTGCAAGCAGTACATGGCTTGGGTCAAGGGAACCGGAGGTGCAGGCGGAGCCTGACGAAGCGCAAATTCCCTTAAAGTCTAAAAGCAGCAGCAGGCTTTCGCCTTCAATGCCCTCAAAGCTGAAATTGGCGTTGCCGGGCAGCCTGTGTACCGGGTCGCCGTTTAAACGTGAGCGTTCAACGGTTTTGAGTATCCCCTCAATCAGCCTGTCGCGTTTTGCTTTAATCGACGGTATTACCTCGTCCATTTTTTCGCAGGAAAGCTTTAATGCCTCTGCCAAACCAACGATACCGGCGGTATTCTCGGTACCCGCCCGGCGCCCCTTTTCCTGCGCCCCGCCTTCAATAAGGCTTGGAAGCCTGATGCCCTTGCGGACTATAAGGGCTCCCACACCCTTCGGGCCGTGGAATTTGTGGGCGGATAGGGACAGCATGTCAATATTCATGCCGCTGAAGTCCACCGGAATATGCCCTACTGCCTGAACCGCGTCGGTGTGGAACAATACCCCTCTTTCCCGGCAGATTTTGCCTATCTCCGCAACAGGCTGGATGGTGCCGATTTCGTTGTTTGCGAACATAATTGTAACAAGGGCTGTGTCGTCACGTATTGCGTTTTTCAAATCCTCAATGGAAATCAGCCCATATTCATTTACGGGCAGCAAAGTTACTTCAAACCCCTGCTTTTCCAAAGCGTTTAGGGTATGCAGCACCGCGTGGTGCTCGATAGCGGTTGAAATGATGTGCTTTTTGCCCTTTTTCTCCAGCATGTGGGCAGCCATCCTGATTGCCCAGTTGTCCGATTCGCTGCCGCCGGAGGTAAAAAACACCTCATCGGAACGGCAGTTAAGGTATTTGGCAACGGTATCCCGCGCTTCGTCAATAGCCTGGCGGGCATTCTGCCCGAAACTGTACAGCGATGACGGGTTGCCGTACTGCTCAGTCAGATAGGGCATCATTTTATCCAGAACTTCAGGAAGGATGCGGGTGGTTGCCGCGTTGTCAACATATATTAAACGATCCATTAAGGTCACCGTCTTTCACGTTAAATCAATATATCCTCTATTATTATTTATATTTATCATTGCATTTATAATATATACCTTTTTGGTCTATATTGCAATATAAATTATGCAAATATTTTACATAAGATTTGGCATAAATTTAGTAAATTTTAAGGCTTAAACTTCATGGATTCCGCCACTGCCAGTTTATCGCAGCGCTCGTTTTCCGGGTGGCCGTCGTGGCCTTTGATCCAGATAAAATTTACCTGGTGGACTTCAAGAAGCCCAAGGAGCTTTTCCCAAAGGTCAACATTCAAAGCGGGCTTTTTGTCCGCCTTCCGCCAGCCATTTTTCTTCCAGGAATAAACCCATCCTTTTTGGATAGAATCTATCACATATTTTGAGTCGCTTACCAAATCCACAACGCAGGGCTCCTTAAGGGCGGAAAGCCCTTCGATAACAGCGGTGAGTTCCATGCGGTTGTTTGTGGTTTCCGGTTCGCCGCCGGACAATTCCTTTTCATGCCCGTTATACTGCAAAATCGCAGCCCATCCGCCCGGGCCGGGATTTCCGGAACACGCACCGTCGGTAAACAGTTTCACATGCTTCATAAAGCATCCTGCTTTCAAATATTTTATGTACTGGATACAATATATAATGCCTGGATAAAGTTTGAATTTTCCTGAAGCAATCAGGGACAGCCGTTTATAAGATTGAGTTTTGAATACTTAAGGAATTATAAACAATTATCTTTAATTTAACAAGACACTAAAATTAAAATTTTAAATATCCCAGCCTAAATTAACTGTTCTTTGTCAATACTACTTTCAAAAAGAGTTAAACCTGATACTACAGCGAAGGGAATGGTATTGATGAGAGCGGTTATTATGGCTGGCGGTGAAGGAACAAGGCTGCGGCCACTGACTTGTGATCTTCCAAAACCTATGGCAAGGCTTTGCGGCAGGCCTATGATGGAATATATTCTGGACCTTTTGTCTGTCCACGATGTTGACAGGGCGGTTGTAACCCTTAGGTATCTGCCGTCTGCGATATCAGATTATTTTGGCGAGAAATATAATAATATCAGTTTGGAATATGTAGTGGAGGATGAGCCGCTGGGCACTGCGGGAAGCGTAAAGGGTGCAGTAAAAAAATTTGACAGCGGCGATAATAGTGATATACTGGTAATAAGCGGGGATGCGCTGACCGATTTTGATTTGACCGCCGCGGCGGAATTTCATAAAAAAAGCGGTGCCGCCGCCACACTTGTAGTTACCCGGGTTTCTGACCCCAGGGAATACGGATTGGTGAGATACGGCTCCGATGGGCGCGTCCTCGGATTTGTGGAAAAGCCTGGCTGGGCTCAGGCTGTAACAGATGCTGCAAATACCGGCATTTATATTCTTTCTCCGTCGGTTTTGTCCTATATACCGGATAATACAAATTTCGATTTTGCCAAGGATTTGTTCCCCTTGCTTTTAAACAAGGGGGTTCCGCTGTACGCATATCAGGCCAGCGGATACTGGTGCGATATCGGCAACCTTTCAACTTACCTTTCCTGCCAGAGGGATATTCTGGAGGGCAAACTCCGCACTTTGCCTGCTCCGGAGGGGGGTATACTGTTCCGTGGCGAACGGCCCCAGGGCGGCTATACCCTGATTCCTCCCGTTTATATCGGCAAGAATGTCAGCATAGGCGCCGGAGCGCAAATAGGACCTTTTGCTGTGCTGGATGATGGCTGCCGGGTTGGAAACTGGGCAAAAATAAAGGAGTCGGTCCTTTTAAGTTCATCCTATGCGGGGGACCGCACATCCCTAACGGGTGCACTTCTTTGCCATGGTGCGTCTGTCCGCCGGGGCGCTTCCCTGTTTGAAGGCTGTGCAATTGGCGCGGGCAGTGTGGTAGGAGAGTATGCCACTGTTTTCCCCGATGTTAAGGTGTGGCCCAATAAAAAGGTTGAAAGCAACCAGGTTTTGCGGGATAACCTGAGGGATGTCGCGGGGATTTCTGTGATATTTGACGACGCGGGGCGGACGGGAGAGACCGGCGTTGAGATTACTCCCGAGCTTTGCGCCCGATTGGGCGCCGCTGTCGGCAGCATTGCCCACGGGCAAAAGGTTGCTATCGGATGCAGCCAGGATAAGGCGGCGGCATCCCTGAAGATGGCCCTTGCCTCCGGCATTCTGTCCACAGGCAGCGTTGTCTGGGATTTTGGAAACTGTATTGAAACCCAGTTCGATTTCTTTGTGAATTTTGCGAGAATCCACTCTGGCGTTTATATCAGCGGAGGGCCAAAAGGGTGTATCAGGCTCACCACCGCCGGCGGTTTGCCTGCTGCCCGGAGCTTTGAGAGGAATGTAGAAACCCGGCTTTCCACAGGCGATTTCGCCCGTGTATCCTGGGACAGCATCCGGGATGTTACAGATATGAGCGGCATGAGGCAACTGTACCGCCAGGAACTTATCAGTATGGCGCCGCTGGGGCTTACCGGAATGTCGGCGGTGGTCAGGGGCTCGGAATACGAGCCTACCCGGCTTTTGGAATCGGTGCTGAACAATCTTGGC